>CEUJ01394102.1_pt1 | contig 15478 bp, 14 predicted proteins | sample 361531 | NCBI WGS metagenome assembly CEUJ01 (sample SAMEA2622842, study PRJEB7988) | marine metagenome | biome: marine biome (ENVO:00000447); feature: marine epipelagic mixed layer (ENVO:xxxxxxxxx); material: "saline water (ENVO:00002010), including plankton (ENVO:xxxxxxxx)" | depth 140 m | reverse complement strand
TTATTTCAGAAAAAAATAAGGCTCTTGTCTGGCAACTATTAATGGATGCAAAAGCTTTTATTAATATTCCAGACTTATATACTAGTCGAGTAATATCATCATATGAAAAAATTATTCAAGAAACATCTAGTCTACAAAATTTAACTCTAACAGAAAAAAATAAACTTGTTCTACAAAAAATGTCTCAGTTTCTATCCAATGTACAGTCACAAATTCAATCTAAAACAGAATTGTCTTCTGAGACTATTGCTCCTCCTTTAAAAGAAGTCAAACTTAAAATTGACAATGACTTTGCTAATAAAAAAGAAGAATTTTTTAAATTAGTGAATCACAACAAACCAGATGATCTAAGTTTTAATGATGATCTTGACCAACCTTTTGGAGAGAAAGAATTAGATAATAAATTAAATAATTTATTACAGACTAGAAATTATGATATTCAAAAAAGTTTTCCTGATAAACCTATTGATACATCAAATAATATAACTGTTAAATTTGCAACTCCATTGATAACCCAACCAACAACCGAACAAGTAAAAGAAGGTGAAAATAATAAAATTGCACCACCTTCTGCAAACCAACTTTTAAGTAAACTCAAAAAAATAAATATTTCAGATTCTACTTCTAACAAATCTGAACTTCAAACAATTATTACTCAACAATCTGAAATTATTACTCTACTAACAAGTCTTCTTAATAAATTAAATTAATATTTTTCTATCATCAATATAAGATGAATAGAAAACAAATTACCCTATATCTAGTATTAGTAGCAATATCTTTTACTTTAGAAAGAAACAACGTCAAATGTAATAAGGAAACTCTACAAACTATACTAATTTCTCTCACCCACCATTTTTTCTCTGTATATATTTATTTTGGTACATTCATTTTTAAATTTTATAAATTTAATTTATTAGCTATTTTTGTTACTATTTTAGGATGGCTTGTTAATAGAAATCGTTGTTTTTTAACCTTATACTATAATCAATTATGTGATATTCCAGAAAAACAGTCTTTTTATGATATTACATATGAAATAAATAAAATTATAAAACTTAAAAATCTACATTACTATATTTTAGCAGTAATAACAGTTTATAATATTTATATGTTACTTCCAAAAAAAACATAATTTTTTGGTTTAAGATCTTTAAAATATAAAATACCTATTTGAATTGGATTATCTGCCGCTACACTTTCTAGGGTATATATTCCAGCCTCAATTATACCTTTTTCATCTTCATTTTCTTTTTTTACATTTGCCATATCGACAGCAAATTTTTTATCATCTAATGTAACATTTTTTAATTTAAGCTTTACTTTAACTTTATTAATACTAGCTATTTCATCTTTTTCTTCTGCCCCAATTGTGGGTGTATATGAAAATTTATTTGCATCTACTGATCCAAATGTGAAGCATTTTAATTGATCTTTACTACCTAATTTATTATGAATATTACAATCTATTGATGCTTCCTTAATATTTTTGAGTATGTCTACATTAATCTTCTCTTTTTCTTGAGCAATTTCAAATAATGCTTGATCACTTGTTAAATACATTTTTGGATTTACTTTACTTTTATCATGCAATTTTAATTCTACAGCTTTCTCATCTTGCAATTGAGCATCTGTAAACTCCATTAAATAAATAAACACTTCTACTGTTTGAAATTCTTTTGGCAAGTTTTTATGACTACAAATTCGTCTAGCTCTACCAATTACCTGGTTAATACGAACAGGATGCCAGTATGGTTCTGTAATATGTACATATCTTACATTACTCAAAGATATACCTTCCGCACCAGATGCAGTAATCATAATGACTTTAATTAACTCGCCCATATAATTGTTAGTTCCAATATTAAGATCTAAAATTTCCTGTCGTAATCCAATTGGTAAACTATCCCAATTACTATTAAAAATATTACGTAAAATTTCTTTTTCTTCTGGTTGTTCAGTACCTGTATATAAAATATATTTTGGTTTATCTATGTCTTCGGGTGCTATATTTAATTTCCAATCAGTTCCTACTTTTGTTATTTTAAATTGAGCAAATCCATTTGCCTTTAAAACTAAAGATAAAATACCTATACCTTCTAAGGTTTTAAATTGACTATATATCATATGTAATCCAATATTCTCCTCATCTATAATCCTACTTAAAATATTTAAAAATTTTGGACTATATATTTCTAAAGCTTTTGGTGTAAGATAATCATCTCTTCGTTCATTTAATAATCTTAAGGCATCTGCTATATTTTTCTTATAATCACTAGTAATAACTGTTGAATCTTCTTTAATAGTGGCTGTTAATGGTTCTCCTGTACTCTCATCAACTAATTCTTCAGCTATAGTAGCATCTAATAAATCTTCGGTCGCTGTAGCTAATATTTCTGATGATATTTTACTTCCATCATTTGGTAATGGTCTGCGTAATCCACCTTCTCTCGGAAATACAAAATTACAAAATGCACGAGAAAAAATTCTATAAGTTGAAACTGATTCTTCATATACTTCACTACCTCCTTTTCCTTGTTTAGCTCTCTTTTTAGCATTATTCCTTTCTATTTTTCTCTCTTCTACTCTTGCTTCTTCGTAAACTCCAAACTGAAAATCACTCATTGGTATCATAATTATTCTATAATTTTTATCTTTAGAATATCGTGGGAGTAAGGCATCTATATCTGGAAAGTATGAAACAAGTCCTAATACACGTCTCTTAAGTAAGTCCATATTTTTAACTGGTGATGGATTTTTTGAACCAGGAGGCTCTATAAATAAACTAGAAAAGGCAGATAAAGTATCAGGTAAACAATTGTGTTCTTTCACTGAAATAGATCCAGTTACAATTTTAATATTTTTACTTAATAAAATTTCAGTTATTAACTTAATAAAATCTTCATCTGATATATTACCACTCTCACCTAATGCAACCCCCATAAATTCTCCTGTTTTAGAATTACTAGTGTAAAATCCAAAGGGATTTCTGGTAATAGTTAATGTCGGTTCAGGAGTTGATTTATATTGTAAATAATCTAACAAATTATTAACTGCTAAGTTAGATTTAAATAATTCTAAGATTGAATCTTGTGTTAATTTAAATGATCCTTCATTTTGTAATTGAAATGTCCATGTTCTAATATTCCCACGTAAGATATTCATCATTATACCTATTTCATTTGGATAATTAATTATAGGAGTACCTGTTAACATAACAATTCTACTATTTTCAGCTGATTTTAAATATTGATATAATTGCATAGATAATGAATTTCCCTTATCTAATTTATTAACTATTCTACTAATTAAATTATGTGCTTCATCAATTACAATTACCTTATTAGAAAAAGGATTTGGTTGACCAGTTTTAGACATCGAATCCGCTACCATCTGATCTAATCGCTTTTGTCTTAATCCATTGTATCTAATAAATTTATATTTATTATCTATCATCTTATTAATTTGTTCATTTAAACTAGTTTGTTCAGTAACAGTTAAGGTACTATAATTGGGTTCTTTTTCTACATTAATAAACCAAGCACCCTTATTTTTTCTAATAAACTCTGGTGATAGATTTAATATAAATGCCAATGGATTAATTAAATCTGGACTACTAGTAACATCTATAAATTCCCAATATTGATTTTTTTTATATAAAATATCACCACATTTTTTAAGTTCTTCTTTATAATTAACTTCTAATGATGCAGGTAGCATAATAATAACTTCTTTATCAGATTTAATACCTTCTGCTATTGCAATTGATGAACAGGTTTTACCAGATCCTAAACCATGAAATAATAGTAATCCACGATATGGTGTAAATATATTAATATAATCTCTAACTAATTTTTGATGACTTAATAAAGAAAATTCTAAACTACCTTTATCATCACAACTATATTCTTTTTCTTTTTGGGAAGTACTTTCTAGATATGGTTGTAAGAGAGAATTAATGAAATTAATAAAAATCTCTCTATTATTAAGATAATATGCTGATGCTTTAACTAAGACATTAGGTTTTTGGGATGGTAATTTTTTCTTAAGTTGGGATATACCTTCTGCAACATCTTCTTCTAAGGGTATTTTTAATTCTGTATGTTTAGGTTTAGTTATAGTAATTTTTTTAGTCTTACCACTAGGTAATGTTGTTGTTATTTTTTTTGTCTTACTTTTTGATGGCTTACTAGTAGATTCATCGTCTAAAGCAGCTAATAACATTTCTTCATCTAGATCTTTTTCCGCAGATATCGGTTCACTTTGTACAACAGGTTCATCTTCTATAGCTGCTAGAAGCATAGCTTCCTCATCTTCACTTGTAGGTTCTTCTTTTAATTCTTTCTTAATTGTTTCTTTCTCTTTAACTAACTCTTGTACACCAAATTTTTCTTCTTCAGCTTTAACTACTGATAATGGTATCTCACTCTGAATTGGTGGTTTTTGTCCTAATTTTGAAAGAATTTCATCTCGATTTATTTTAGTAACTGCACGCTTATCTTCAACCTTTCCTTTTAAAACTACTGGTTTTTCAGGTTGACTGTATTTAACCATAACAGCTGTTCTTGTTGTTGGTTCTTTTTTAACTTTCAAAATATCTAAGATAGATTTACTTGACTCCGCCATATTAATATATAAAAAACAATATATTAAATTAATTTTTTTAATTAATTAACTAGCAATTTTTAAAGCTTCTTCACAAGCAATCTGCTCAGCCTTCTTTTTAATTTTATGTAAACCTTTACTCATAAATATGAGCACTTTATCTTGTGTCTCTAATAATTTATGAATATTGGCTACTGATCCTATATCTACAAAATTAATTGCATCAACTATTTTAGTATTATATATTTCTTGTCCAATACAAATATAAACACCCATTTCATAACCTACTTCATTATTATGATTTAATTCAATATAGTTAGGAGTAATCTTAAATTCTTTTTGAACTAATACTTGAAATTTATTTTTAAAGTTATCATCTGTTTTAATTAAAGTAATCCAATCTACATGTTTCTCATAGATATTTTCTATAAAAATTTGAGCCATTTGAAATCCTGGACCAGTACTAAATATATTATCAAACCATTTTGCTTCATCATGTATTTTAGTCTTATTAACATCTAAAAATATAGCAGCTAAGAATGCTTCAAATAAACAACCTAATTTTTTAAAATTAGTTCTAGTATTCTTTTCTTCTGCATGTTTAGAAAGAACAAACCACTTATGTAATTTAAGTTCATATGCTAATTTTCCGATATGTTCATTTTTTACTAATGCAATTTTCTTTTCTGTCATAAAACCTTCATCTGCTTTAGGAAAACGCTTATATAAATAATATTTTGTAATTAATTCTAATACACCATCTCCTAAAAATTCTAATCTTTCATTTGATTTAGTTTTAAGATCCATACAATCATATGGTTTATCAGCTATTACAATAGATGATTTTTCATTTTCTTGAATTGGACGTTTGGTATATGATCTATGTACAAAAGCCCTTTGATATAACTGTATATTATCAATCTTATAATTTACACCATATGTTGTGAGAATAGATTGAATGTCATTCAATGTAATCTCAGTATTAACTGGGTTAAATGGATTAAATACTAAATTTTCACCTAACATTTGAATATCCGGATCATTTGTATCTACACTATCAGCTTCTGTCGTTGAATATAACTGCTCCATTATAGTATATAATATTTATTATTTTTAATATCATTTTTTTAATATTTGTTGCATTAAATAAATAAAAATCACACTATAATTTATTATGAAAGGTACTGACGTATTACTAACATTACTAATTATAGTTATATTTATTGCATTATTTGCTATTAATATTTTAGCAGTAGGAATTGAAAATATTAAAAAAAAATGGGCTGTATATCGTTGTAATCCAGCTGTAATGCCATTTGCTGGTGTTTTTGGACAAAATACTGTGACTAATTTTGCCTATTGTATTCAAAATCTACAAGCTACCTTTATGCAAGAGTTATTGGCACCTCTCCATTATGTAGAAAGTGTAATGGGAGATGTAACTAAAGAATTATTGGGTGGATTACAAGCTATTCGTGCATTTTTTGATAAAATTCGAAATTTTGTTACAAATATTATTCAGCAAGTTATGGGTGTATTCCTTAATTTCCTAATTGGAATTCAACGTATGATTATTAACGTTAAAGATTTATTTGCAAAAACAATTGGAACTTTAACTGTTCTCATGTTTGTTCTTGATGGTTCTATTATGACAATGAATTCAACCTGGGATGGACCTCCTGGTCAAATGATGCGCTTCCTTTGTTTCCATCCAAATACTTTAGTTAAATTAAATAATGGAAAAAATATACCAATTAAAGACATTCAGAGTGGAAGTGAACTTAAAAATAAACAAATTGTTTATGGTACCATGAATCTTCATAATTTAGATATTAATGGCAATTATATTGAAAAATTATATTCTATTCCTTATAAGAAAAATTGCGATAATTCAGAATCTATATTAGTTTCTGGATCACACTTAATATATGATAAAGAACTTGACAAATTTATTCATGTTAAAGATAGTAAGTATGCCACATTAACTACTCACAACACTAGTAAACTTGTATGTCTTATAACTTCTGATCACACAATTCCTTTAGGAGATCATATATTTCATGATTGGGAAGATAATCAAGGATCACCATCAAAAAATGTTTAAAAGCTCATATATATTATCAGTCTACTATATATGAGTTCCATTGAAGCTATTATTAAACAACTATATCATAAACATAAAAAATCTTATCTCTCTAGTTATGGTGGAGATGTAGCGATATCTCTTGTTTTATTATATTTATTTTCTTTATCAATAACTTATTTTTATGTTTTAAATCACATTCCTGAATTACAAAAAAAATGGCCAAAAGAGAAATGCAATCCTCTTTACATGCCTTTTGCTGGACTTGTTCTTAAAAATTCAAATAAAACCAATTTACAGGCTATCTCTGATAACTTTAATGGATGTATCCAAAATATATTAGAATCTGTTGCCCAAGATGCTTTAGCTCCACTATACTATGCTAAACAAGTTGCTATTGATACAACTAAGGAAGCTGGGCAAGCCAATCAATCAATTAGATCATTTTTCAATAATATAAGAACTGATATCCAAAATACAAGTGAAAATATATCTGGTAGAACTTTAAATATTATGATGCCTCCAACACAGTGGTTTATTTATCTCAAAGATTTTTTTGCTAGAATGCAGGGAATATATACTGCTTCTACATACACTATGTTTGGAGGATATTTAACTCTTAGAGCTAGTATGTTATATTTACTACATACTATAGTTGTTGTTATTCTTGTTGCCTTATGTGTTTCAATTGCTGCTATGTTGTTTATACCTTTTGTCGGATGGGCACTAGCTGCACCTGTAATAGCACTATTTATGGCTATTATGATTCCTACTATACCAATTATTATTCAAGTAAATAGATCATTTGCAGCAGATCAAACTACTGATATGCCTCATTGGTAAAATTTAAGTATTTAGGCAATAAAGTAAATTATTATCTAATATTTATGTATATGAGTCTTACAAAGTTCAACTTCTTAGGAATGCAAGTTAACCTTCTAATTATAATTATATCAGTCATTATTGGAGGTATTCTTGCTTGCCACACCGTATGTGGAAGTACATCTATTAATGTAAAGGTAGATAAACAAAAAGAAGGATTTTTAACAGGAGCACCTTTAGGTTATAGATTAGGAGAAGGTGTTCCCGGTGATAGATGGACTGCGCCTCCTGCTACTAATAAAGCTGTAATGAACAGTCTATATGCTTCGCTTGCAAATAATAAAGGTGGACCTGTACCTCTTCCTGAAAACCAATTATTTTTCTTTGCACAAAATCAATTTACTCCTGATTGCTGCTACAAACCACAGCAATATTCTTCATCAACTGGATGTGCTTGTATTTCTCCGGCACAGATGAAATATATCAGCGCTAGAGGCGGTAATAATACCCTTCCTAAGTAAATTATTTAGTCTATTTTTCTTTTAAGAGTAATAGTTTTTCTAAAATAAATTGGTTTTACATATAACTGTATATACACATAATCATTTATTTCATCATATGACTTAAATAAAAATTCTGACTTTCGTTTTTCCATAATATTTTGTAAATTTTTACTTAAATAAAAATCAATCCCCTCCTCATTAACAGTATACTGTGCTGTACCATTCTCAGAGACAATTCCATCCAACATTATTCCAATTGTATTTTCTGGCAAAAATTTTGTTTCAATATATTGTTTTCCTATAAATGGAATACTAATACTATTAGAATAAATTCTCCCTTGTAAAGGTAATATCATTGTATTAATTAATGTTATTACACTAATTAAAACCCCTAACATCTATCTATTTTATTCTAATAAAATAGTTTTAAAATATTAATTAATTTATTAAAATTGAAAGATATATACTATTTTAAGTTATATCAATAATGACATACACTCTAGTTATTGTTGAGTCTCCTGCTAAATGTCAAAAAATCGAGAGCTATTTAGGACCAGGATATCGATGTATAGCTAGTATTGGTCATCTACAATCTTTGTCATCACTTAAAGATATTGATATTAGCAATAATTATACACCTAAGTACAGTCCAATTGAAGCAAAAAAAGGACAAATTAAAAAAATTAAAGATCTAATTTTACCTGCTAAAGATGTTATTATTGCAACTGATGATGATAGAGAAGGTGAAGCTATAGGTTGGCATATTTGCCAATTATTTAATTTATCTGTTAATACAACAAAAAGAATTATTTTTCATGAAATTACTAAAAATGCTATTCAATCAGCAATTTCACAACCTACTGTTTTAAATTTAAATTTAATTAATGCTCAACAAGGCCGACAAATTTTAGATTTAATTGTTGGATATAAAATATCTCCTATACTCTGGAATCAAATTTCGCGTACTAAAAAAGGATTATCTGCTGGAAGATGTCAAACACCTGCCTTAAGACTAATATATGATAATTATATTGAAATTAAAAATAGTCCAGGAACTAAAGTATATAATGTTACTGGCTATTTTACAGACAAAACTATTCCTTTCATTTTAAATCATAATTTTAATAATGAAGATACCACTACTACATTTTTAGAAAATTCAGTTGATTTTGATCATAAGTTAACATGCGAAAAGCCTAAAGATTCTATTCGAAAAGCTCCTACACCTTTCACTACAAGTACATTGCAGCAAACATCTAGTAGTGAATTACATATATCACCAAAAGATACTATGATGACTTGTCAAAAATTATATGAAGGAGGATATATTACCTATATGAGAACTGATAGTAAAATATATAGTAAAGATTTTATTGATACTGCTCTAAAATTTGTTGAAACTAATTATGGTGTAGATTATCAATCAAATAACATAGAAACTTTAACTGGTGCACAGAAAACTAATGAGAAAAAAAAGGCTAAAAAAGAATCTTTAGCACAAGAGGCACATGAGGCTATTCGTCCTACTAATATAAATATAACTCAATTGCCAGATGATGGTGACTTTTCTAGTCGAGAAAGACGATTATATAAACTTATATGGAAAAATACAATTCAAAGTTGCATGGCAGATGCCAGATTTAAAACAATTTTAGCCAAAATTACAGCTCCACAAGAATTTGAATATAGATATACAGGAGAGACTATAGTATTTCTAGGTTGGAAAATTATTGATTCAGACAAGGTAGATACACCAGCCGAAGCTCTTAAAAAAATAGCATATGAATATTTACCTAAAATTAAAGGAATAGTTAGCTATAAAAAAATCACTGCAAAATTTAGTCTCAAGGATCTTAAGACACATTTTACAGAAGCTAAATTAGTTCAATTATTAGAACAAAAAGGTATTGGAAGGCCTTCAACCTTTTCAAGTCTAATCGACAAAATTCAGGACAGAGAATATGTTAAAAAAGAAAATATTAAAGGTCAACAATTAACATGTACTGATTTTGAACTAGAGGAAAATGAATTATTAGAAATTGAAAGCAAACGAGAATTTGGGAATGAAAAAGGCAAATTAGTAATTCAACCAATTGGTATTTTAGTAGTAGAATTTTTAATAGCAAAGTACCCTGAAATTTTTGATTATGAATATACAAAAAATATGGAAGATCAATTAGATTTAATTGCAAAAGGTAACAAACAATATTATGAACTATGTAAAGATTGCATGAATTTAATTGATTCTACGCAATTACAAAGTGATACAAATATTAAAATTGATGAATATCATCAATATGTAATAGGAAAACATGGTCCTGTTATTAAATTTAATAATGGCTCAGATGTAAAATTTTACTCAATTAAAAGTGACATAGATTTAGACAAATTAAAAAATCAAGAATATAAACTTGATGATTTAATTGAAGATACTGCACTTAATAAAAAATTAGGTGACTATGAAAATAATGAATTATTTCTTAAAAAAGGTAAATTTGGTCTATATGTAGTATGGGGAACTAATAAAAAATCTATCAATAATATCAATATTAGAGAATCAGATATAACTTTAGAAGATGTAATACCTTTACTTACAAATAATACTAATCAAAATATCATTAGAAAAATTAATGATTCATTCAGTATCCGTAAAGGACAATATGGAAATTATATATTTTATAAAACTGAAAAAATGACTAAACCTAGATTTTTAAAGTTAACTAATTTTGAAGAAGATTATAATCAATGCAGTAATGAAATATTACTAACTTGGATTAAGGAAACCTATAAAATTTAGAAGATAACATAATCAGAAATAAAAATAACAATAGTATTTATATGGATAATAAATCAGGAATCAAAGTTGCCCTAACTAAAAAAATTAAAGATCAAAAAACCTTTGAATATATGATGTATGCTCTAGTATTAATTGGAGTTATAATGTCTACTGTAACAGGTAATATGCAACGAAATAATAAAAAAAATAATAATCATTTAGTTCAAGCTACTGCAGTCGGTTATGTTATATCTGCTATCGCTCTAATTATACTAATACCTTTTAGTATTAAATTTAATACTACTCAAATAAATGCAAGTCAATCAATGGGAAAACGACTTTCTCAATCCATATGGCGCATTTTAGGTTATCCCTTACCTACAATTTCTACAATTGGTGTATTAGTATTTGCTGCAACTCAGATGTTTATGTTTAAAGATCGTATAGCAAAACATCATGTTGCTAACGAATATTTTACATGGATTAATACATTTTCAACTCTATTAATCTTACAGTTAATTATTCTTTTTTATTATTTAATAAAAGATACAGATCCCAATGGAGCTATACGGTATGTAGTTTATCTATTTTCTCTCTTTAATTTTATCATATTAGGTATAACACAAACAATTTTACAATTTTTCTCTACTGATGGATAAACATAAATTTAAATGTTAATCCTATTGTACTATTTGTTTCCCAAATCCCTGAAATTTTTAGACTATATTGAATAATTTTATCATCTATTGGTTGATTTTTTTTAAGCAAAAAAATCAATTGTTCTCTTAATTTTTTTGAAAATATTTTCATATTATTATATTTACTTAAAATCTGTTTTTCTAGTTGATCTAAAAAATTTAATATATTATATTGTGTATTTTTATCAAGTTCTATCTTTAAATAAACTCCATTCAAAATCAGATCCTCATTTGAATAGATTATTCTAATAAAATAACTATCATCCATTACAGTATTTTTAACTGGATCATAAAAAAATAAATAATCTGGGTTATAATCTTCTTTTTCAAGTACTAAATTCATTTTATGCTAAGTAAATTAAATAAGTTCTTTTTAAGCATTTAAAAAAAACGTATAAGTTAAAGTAAATGAAATTTCTAGAAAGTCATTTTGAAGAATATATTAAAACCCTTGAAAATGATCCTCTTATTAATAATAATAGTAATCTTAAACATATTGATAATATGAATAATATCATTATATATGGACCTCCTGGTACTGGAAAGTATAGTCAAATGCTTAAAATAATAAAACCACTTAGTTCTTCTGAATTAAAATATGAAAAAAAAATTACAATTATTAGCAACAAAAATAATTATACCTTTAAAATAAGTGATATTCACTATGAAATAGACATGTCTCTCCTCGGTTGTAATTCTAAAATACTATGGCACGATATTTTTACTAATATTATTGATATTATATCAGCTAGTAACTCTAAAAGTGGTATTATAGTTTGCAAATATTTCAATGATATTCATATTGAATTATTAGAAATTTTTTATAGTTATATGCAAATCCCATATAACAGTAAAATTACTGTTAAATTTATATTAATAACAACTGATATTAGTTTTATACCATGTAATATTATTAATTGTTGTAAAAAAATTACTATATCAAGACCTGCTAGATCAATTTACAATAAATGTCTTAAAATTAAATTAGACAAAAATACAGATGTTAGTAATATAACAAATATTAAGGATTTAATAAAATTAAAAGATTATCAAGAACAAAATAAAGACATTAGTAGTATTCAGCAACCATTTAAAATTGTATGTAATCAAATAGTAGAAACTATAATAAATTATAATGATTTCAAATTTATGCATTTGAGAGAACTTTTATATGATATTTGTATTTTTGATTTTAACATATATAATTGCATGTCTTATATCCAAAATCAATTAATTTTAAATGATCTTCTTACACCTGAAAAATTAAATAGTATTTTAATAGAAAGCTATAAATTTATAAAATTATATAATAATAATTATAGACCAATTTATCACTTAGAAAAGTACATATTATATATTATAGCCATTGTCCATGAATTATTCTAGAGCTTGTATTTTATTAGATCTTCCCGAAAACTTTAATTTTAAACAACTTAAATTAAAATACTATTCAGCAGCTTTAAAATATCATCCTGATAAAAATTCTAATAATACTGCTAATAGTGATTTTCAAAATATTAATGAGGCTTATAATTATCTTAGTCAATTTAATAATGATAATATAGAGAACAACGATATTGAAATATCATACACATCTTTATTAAGCAAATTTCTCTCTGGAACTCTAAATATGGAAGATCCAGAATATATTATTAACTTAATAACATCACAATGCACAAAAATATCATTTGATATTTTAAATAAATTATCTAAATCTACTATTTTAAGTTTAAATAAAATCATCACTGACCATGGTAATATACTCAATATTAATAAAGATATTGTAAATCATATTGCTAATTTAGTTACTAACTTTACACAGAATGATACTATTATCACTATTAAACCAAATCTTACTAATTTATTGAATAACGAATTATATAAACTAGAATTTAATAAAGAAATATATTATATACCTTTTTGGCATCATGAACTTATATATGATCTATCCGGAAGTCAATTAATTGTTAAATGTGAACCTAAACTACCAGACTATATATCCATAGATAATTTAAATAATTTATACATAAATATAGCTTTACAGCTTAGTGAAATATATATTAAAGAAACAATAGATATTTCAATTGGTGAAAATAAATTTATATTATATGTAAAAGATTTAAAAATAGTTAAATTTCAACAAATAATATTAAAAGCAAAAGGTATTGCACAAATTAATAGTTCAGATATTTTTTGTATTAGTAAAAAAGCCTCTATATATGTTGCAATTCATTTTAGTGATATACCTTAATATTTAATTAAATACCATAGAGCCATTATATTTGCAGCAAAACACCAAAATGACCCATATCCAGCTGAAATAAAATAATGCATTAAAGGAAAAAATATTCCTATCCAAAATATTAACTTATTACAATTTGGATAAAAAATTAAAAATGCAAATAGAATTAGATTACCTAATGTAATCTCCGGATGTTTTTTTTGTTTACCAGATGAAGTATATGCACTCCACAAAGGTGATGAAAAATAATTATTACACACATTCGTAGAATAACCATTAAATTCTTTAAATAGTAAAATTATATAAAAAATAACAAAAATATTAAGCAAAATATTGTAAAAATTATTACGAATATATAAATTAAATATTACCTGAGCAGATAATATTATTGGTATTAGAAAAGAAGTAACTAAATAATTTACCTTATTTTGTTTCATATTATTCAGCCAAAGTATAGTATCTGCTAATTGTATAGAACTAAAAATTATTAAAAAATAAATATTATTTTTTTGCGACCTTGTAAGTTTTTTATTCAATAAATATAATGCACTTGACCAACTAAATATTAATGTTCCCAGACTTACCTGCCAATTAAAACACATATAAAATAAAAAAATATTTTATTTTATATTTATTAATTAATCACTAATCAACTTAATCCTCTGCTACCTTCTTTTTACGTACTACCTTCTTCTTTGCTGGAGGTGGTGACGGTGCTCGAGGTGGTTCTGGTTCAGTAGCCTCTGATACCTCTACAGCTTCATCTCCTTCCTCTTCCTCATCACTTGAATCTGCTACCTCAACATCAACTGCACCATCCTCTTCCTTATCACCACTCTTTTCCAGTACCTTCTTTTCAGATTCAGAAAGCTTAATCATACACTTTCCCTTTAGAGTAGCCTTAGGTTTTACAACACACTGTACTAGCCGCCATGTCACTCCAAACTTACCATTTGCAAACCATAGACCACCACACTGAAGAACTGTTGCTACATGTGATGCCTTTGTTACTAGATCAACTGGCATTACTCCATTATCATTTGGAAAGAGTGTCTGCTGATCCATATCATAAATTTCTACATTAAATGTTCCATCCCAATAAGGTACCTTTACCTTTAGTGTAGGAGGTCGTGACATATCTGCTTCACCACTACCATCCTGTAGTTTTGGATACTTTAGCAGCGGATGCATCAGAGCATCTACTACTTCAGGACTCATCTTTGCCTTATTCATCCAATCTTTAGAATTCTTAACCGCATCCTCCTTAATCTTTGCTTCAAACTTCTTAATTGCACTTAGAAACTTTGTTACTGCCTCATTACTATATTCATCTGTTGGAAACTGGAGTGACATATCATAACTTACTTTACCAGTTGCTTCATCTGTAAATGTATTCATACCCCAGGTAAGCATTAGAGGTGTAGAAAGATGTAGTACCTTTTTAGTTTTCTTATTTAGAACACTAATACTCTTGCCACCTCGCGCATCTACCTTTGGCTTACTATATTCAATATCATTAGTAGGGTCAAACTCAGTACCCTCAATCATTAGCTGCTGCGTCTCTACGTCACTCATTGTCTGTTAGTTTAATATTAAAATTAATCTTTAAATCAATTTTTTTTTAAAATATTAAAAATAAAATTAAAGATATTTAACAAAATAAAACCTTTACAATATATATAAATGCCAAAATCTCGTAAAAATCGTAAGTATTATGGCGGTGCTGCCACTTCAATCCCCGGCGCAGGG
>CEUJ01047130.1_pt1 | contig 15478 bp, 13 predicted proteins | sample 361531 | NCBI WGS metagenome assembly CEUJ01 (sample SAMEA2622842, study PRJEB7988) | marine metagenome | biome: marine biome (ENVO:00000447); feature: marine epipelagic mixed layer (ENVO:xxxxxxxxx); material: "saline water (ENVO:00002010), including plankton (ENVO:xxxxxxxx)" | depth 140 m | reverse complement strand
TCGCTGGGTCCACACCGAGTTGAGCTAAGAGATCTGGAGATGCTGCTGCTACTGGTCCTCTGCGTGCAGCATGATCGGAGTGGATTAGGTCGCGGCCTTGGAGTTCTCCAACGACTGCTCCGGCTTCTTGACATATGAGTACGCCGGCGGCGTAGTCCCATACGCCGTGATGGGCGAGCGGGTCTATATAGGCGTCTACTCTTCCGGCGGCGACAGAGCAAAGGTCGAGTGCCGCGGCACCGAATGACCGATATTGGCGCGGGTTTAGGCTCGGTGGAGGGACTCCGGCAACTCCGATAATGGCTTCATCTAACTGTTCGCAGTCTGTTGATTGAATAGCGTCGCTGTCGAGAAAAGCCCCCTCGCCCCTTACCGCGTGGAACCGTTCACCGTGCGCGAGGTTAAGCACCAGAGCCACCGATGGGCCCTTGTCGTCTACGACACACAGGCTGGTGCAATAGTGCGGGATCCGTCGAGACGCATTCGTGGAACCATCTACCGGGTCCACGATGACTAGCTCGCTTGTGTTTCCTTGAACTAACCCCGACTCTTCGCTTAACACAGACAGGCCCGATGGCATCAGAACTTCAAGCACAGCGGAATCTGCAACTTGGTCCAGCGCATATTGATCAGGGCGCTCTCCCCCATCACCCCAACGGTCAAAAGTCTCTAACGCTTTTTGCACAGCGCCAGCCGCTTCGTCGAGAAGCAATAGCAAGTCTCTTGAGTTCACAATCAGGACCGTACCGGTTTCTTAGGGAATCGACTCGGGTCAACCGCTAACCTCGCCTCCGCTGAAAGGTCTTTTATGGCAGTAATTGACATGTCTGGTTACGTCGCTGATCTCAAAGATCACGCCGCTGAACATGGCTTTCATATTCATGATGAGCGTCACTTCTTAGAGACGTACAGCCTTCGTCAAGCGTGGGAAGTTGATCTTCACCCCGAGGAAGCGTGCGGGGGGCCACTGGATCTTCATTTGACGTTGGAGTCGGACCCCAGAACGATGCTCGCTCTCGAAGATGTGTTGCTCGCTGGCGCTGAGGGAGACCTTCCACCGGATGAGTTTTGGGCTCCTTTGACGTTCACATGGGGTTTACCTCCCCTGGACAATGAACCTGATCTGCTGGTGTTAGCTACCGAACTGGCTGGTTTCGGTGGCCAGGTCCTGCCGGTGGAAGTTTCGGCTATTGATTCTTTCCCCTCGGTAACTGATCCAGCGCAGCGAACCCTCACGATCATTGCCCGGATTGACCTTTCGCTTCGTGGGTTAATGAGTGGTGACGATGGAATGTGCGCTGTTTTGGACCGATGCAACGAAATATGTCGCCATCTTCTGAAATTGGCCGCAGATTGGTACAACTAAGCAGATATTGGACCTAGAGCGCGTTGGACTTTGCCATAAATCGTCGCCAGTAATAGCGATATGGGCGTGAACTGCCTACGCTCTGAGCGGGCCGGTAGCTCAGTGGTTAGAGCAGGCGACTCATAATCGCTCGGTCGCGGGTTCGATCCCCGCTCGGCCCACTACCCATTTACCTCTATTGGTTGATATCCTCGGCCTCTGCCATCCGGGGTAGCTCAGTTGGCAGAGCAGCGGACTGTTAATCCGTTTGTCGTGGGTTCGAGCCCCACCCCCGGAGCCATTTAAAATGCCGCTATCTATGCCGAGTGGTTCTACGAAGTTGAATCTTTGTCTGAGTCCTGTGTGCGTAACCAGTCAACAATTGCTTCAACTGCTGCGGTTCGGGTTTGTTCACTGTGCATCTCTTCTTGGCGTTGCGCTAACCACTGGACCATCGGTTGATGTACGCGCAGTTGCTCGATGTCGTTGACGTCATAGCGAACTTCGGTGTGCCATCTGTCGATGACGGCGTCTAACGCGCGTGAGACAAGCTCAACCGGGTCGGCGTCTACTTCTTCAACCACAAGTCGTCCCACAAGTGTCGCTACTGGTTGGGAAAAATCGTTGATCTGGTCTCGCCACCCATCACTGATTACAAGCCGGTGGGCCTCCGCGGCGATGGGGTCGGTGAACATTGCTGGTAATACCAAAGAGGTGATCGCATCGGGCTGGTGGATTAACGCCCTAAGAAGGTTGACTTCTACTAGTGGAGGAGGCTTTGGCTCAACCTGTTTGGCTGGTTGCGCCGTGTCTTGTTGAACTGCGGAGGACCGTTGCTGTTGCGGTGATGGTTTGACGATTAGTCGACGCATCTGTTCAATATCGACTCGCACTTTTTGTGCGGTTTCAACGAGGTACTGATCTCGCACAACTTCATTGGGGTGTTCAGCGATAATCGCCCCAGTGTCTGCAGCAGCGCGGGCTCTGCCTTCTACCCGCTCAAGGTCGGCTCGGTCGAGCACCCTATTGATGCGATAACTCAAAAATGGTTCGGCAGAGTTAATTGCTTCGGTGAGAGCAGCTGGGTCTTCTTCTGCTAGCTGTCCTGGGTCTGCGCCTTCAGGGATCGCGGCAACAAACACTTCGGCATTGTGTTGATGCTCCCAATCGTAGAACCGGTCTGCCGCGGCTTTCCCGGCTCCGTCAGCATCGAACGCAATGACGATTCGCTTTGCGAAACGGACCATAGTTTTTACGTGGTCGTCGGTGAGGGCTGTACCGCAGGTGGCGACCGCTCGATCAAGTCCTGCGCGGAAGCATCCAATGACATCGGTGTAGCCCTCGCAGACGATGATTTCGTCGGCTTGCACGATCTGTTTCTTCGCCCAGTGAAGACCATAGAGCACTTTACTTTTGTCATATAGACGGGTTTGTGGGGTGTTTTTGTATTTGGGTTGCTGACCGTCAGGGAGCATGCGCCCGCCGAAACCAACTACTGCCCCATTTGCGTCACATACCGGGAACATAACTCGATCCCTGAAGAAGTCGATTGCTCCGCCTCGCTGACCTGGGCGCCCGAGCCCTGCTGCTTCGAGCTTTTCAATTGCTACTCCAAGGTGCGAAGCAAGCGCGTCCCACTGGTCGGGTGCGTAGCCGATTCGGAACTGCTCAACTGTTTCGGAGTCGAATCCTCGGCTCCGGAGGTAGGAGCGGACTTTGCCGGCCTGTTTTCCGGTGCGGAGGGTCTGGTGGTAGAAGTCTGCGGTCTTTTCGAGCAGTTCGCTGATTTCTTGTCGTTCTTTTCGGTTCGCTCCATCTGTGGAGTCGGTGTAGCGGAGGGCTATGCCGAGTCGGTTAGCTAACCATTCGACCGCGCCTACGAAGTCCAGGTGCTCGATTTCGCGGACGAATGTGATGGCGTCACCACTTTTTTGGCAACCGAAGCAGTAAAAGAATCCTTCGTCGGCGTTCACTGAAAACGACGGAGTCTTTTCGTTGTGGAAGGGACAGAGACCGCTGAATCGTTGTCCAACTTTTTTCAACGCGACGTACTGAGACACAATGCCCGCGAGGTCTGTTTCGGCCTTGACGCGTTCGAGGTCTTCGTCGTGGATACCCATTACCAGTTGACGCTAGTGCCTACACGGGTGCACCAATTGCTCAGTTCTCGATGCTTTGTGTGATTGCGGTCTGGGCGGCGGCGAGTCTGGCGACTGGGATCCGTGGTGGTGAACAGGACACGTAGTCAATACCGGTTCCGGCGAGCACGCCGATGCTCACGGGATCGCCTCCGTGTTCTCCGCACACTCCGATCGGTAGATCGGGTTTGGTGCGCCTTCCTCGTTCTATTCCGAGTTTCACGAGTTCCGTGACCGCTTCAGTGTCGACTTGTTGGAAGGGGTTGTGTTGTAGGAGTTCTTGTTCGAGGTAGAGGCCCATGATGCTGCTTTCGACATCGTCGCGGCTGAACCCGAATGTGAGTTGCGTTAAGTCATTTGTGCCAAAACTGAAGAAATCTGCGTGTTCGGCTATTTGGTTAGCTGTGAGAGCTGCTCTTGGGGTTTCGATCATCGTCCCTATCTTGATGACTATTTCTGAAGGGTGGTTGTCGATCGTGGCTTGGATCCGCCGTCTGATTCCGGCGAGCTCTTCGCCGCTGACGGTGAGGGGGATCATGATTTCGACCAGTGGGGTGCCTCCGTTGGCTGTTCGGTCAGCGATCGCGTCGAGGAGAGCGAGGGTTTGCATTTCATATAGACCGGGTTTCAGCCATGCGAGACGCACGCCGCGTGTTCCGATCATTGGGTTTCGTTCGTTCCAGCGGCGGGCGGCTTCCAGGAGATCTTGTTGCTCTTGGTCCAATGCCTGTTCTGCGGCGGCTTCCAGGAGATCTTCGATTTCTGGGAGGAACTCGTGCAGTGGCGGGTCGAGCAGGCGAACGGTGACTGGTAGCCGGTCCATTTCCTCAAGGATCTCGATGAAGTCGTTGTGTTGGCTTTCTCGCAGTTCTTGTAGCGCTTCTGTTTCTTGTTCGGCAGTACTAGCCAAAATCATTCTGCGGATTATTGGTAGTCGTTGTTCGTCGAGAAACATATGTTCTGTGCGACATAGTCCAATTCCCTCAGCGCCGTTATCGCGAGCAACTTTGGCTTCAGTCGCGGTGTCGGCGTTGGCTCGAATGGCTAGTTCGCGGATCTCGTCTGCCCATTGGAGCAAGACTTCGATTTCGGGGATCGGCTCGACGTGGGTGGTTTGTATCGCTCCTCGCATCACTTCGCCTGAGGTTCCATCGATAGAAAGTGTTTCGCCAACGTCGATACGTTCGCCGTTGATGATGATGTGGTCATCAGCGAGCTCGATGTTTTCTGCTCCGCAAACAGCTGGTTTGCCCCAGCCTCGAGCTACAACTGCGGCGTGACTTGCTAGTCCGCCACGTGTGGTGAGGATGCCGACGGCTATTTGCATTCCGTGGACGTCCGCGGGGTTCGTTTCTTCGCGGACAAGGATGACGTCCTCAGTTGCCATCATTGCTTCGTCTGCGGACAACACGATTTTCCCGACGGCTGCGCCCGGCGACGCTCCCAGCCCGCAGGTGAGGACATGATGGGTGGAAGGCTCGAAGCTGGTGTGGAGCACAGCTTCGAGTTGTGTGGGAGACACCCGCATCAACGCTTCTTCTTTGGAGATGCTAGGTGTTGGGTTTGACGCAAGCGATACTGCTTCTTTGATCGCTGCGGCTATCTCTGATCGGGATTCCACAGAGTTCATTATGACGGGACGAGTAGCGATGCTCGAATCTCGCCTAGTTCCCGATCAAGTTTGTTCCAGGTTGCGCAGTAGTCACCGCTGACATATATCTGCCCGTATACCGAGGTGGCTGCTACAACCCCAGGTAATTCTTCGTGTGTTGCGAGCCAATACATGGTTGCCTTTGGTGTTTCTGGGAGTTCCGCACGGTGGAAGGATTCGCCGCCATCTTTGCTGACTTCGATTGCGCCAGTTTGTCCCGGTATGTAGTCGCCGACGCACACGATGACGGTGTCATCTTCCCAGGGGGTGCGAATGCATCGGGAGTAAGCAAATTCGAATTTTGATCCTTCGAAGGGTTGGAACTCGTGCCAGTGCCAACTTTTTCCATCGTCGTTGCTGCGACCTAAGCCATACGGTGAGGTGACGAGCAGTTCTGTCTCATCGCCGTTTGGGCGCAGAGCGAAGCCGTGAACATCGTTGTAGAACTCCGATGGGCCTAGTTCACCTAACGACTCCCAGGTAGCGCCTCGGTCGCGACTGCGATGTAAGCCGTCGATTTCGACTGATGCATAGACGGTGTCAGCGTCGTTGGGGTCGACGAACACGTTGGTGGTTCGAGGTACCCCAATAGGGCAACGATCGCTGATGGTTGTGTCGAGTTCCCTAAATGATTGCCCACCATCATCGGAGGCGTACAGCCCGGGTCTGGTGCCCGCATAGATGCGTTGGGTGTCGTGAGGGTCAAAGGCGAGGGACCAAATAGGTCTCTCGGCAAGGGCGGTTGTTTTCTCCCAATGACTTCCTCCATCATGGGATTGATAGATGCCGTCGGCGTCAACTGACGCCAAGAGGTGCTGTGAGTCGCTTGGGTTAACGGCTAATGCCCGAACGTTGGCTTCTGGGTCCATTGGTCCTTGGATTTGGCGCCATTTTTCGCCGCCGTTGTAGCCAACCCACAGGCCTCCGCCGACTGTACCTACCACGATGGTGTAACTCATGTTTGCTCCCCCTCTACTGACAGGCTAGTTCTCACCGCCGGTTGCTTACAGGGCTAACTGTTGGGTGAGGTACGGCACAAGCTCGTCGGTGGCGACACGTTCTTGTTCCATGGAGTCGCGTTCGCGGACGGTAACTGCATCGTCTTCTAGGGAGTCGAAGTCGATTGTTACGCAATATGGGGTGCCGATTTCGTCTTGACGCCGATACCGCTTACCTATTGCTTGGGTGATGTCGTAATCACACATGAAGTGCGGTTGTAGACGGGCGAGGACTTCTTCAGCTTTAGGTAGCAGCGTGTCTTTCTTAGACAGGGGTAGCACTGCGACCTTGTAGGGAGCTAATCGGGGGTGGAGCCTAAGAACTGTCCTGGTTTCGTCATTCACTTGCTCTTCGTCGTAGGCGGCCATTAGAAACGCCATCATTGAACGAGTCGCGCCTGCTGCGGGCTCTATGCAATGGGGCACATATCGTTCGCCGGTGCCTTGGTCGAAGTATTCGAGTTTTTGGCCTGAGTGTTCAGCGTGTTGCAGCAAGTCGTAATCGCCTCTATTCGCGACGCCTTCAAGTTCACCCCAACCCCACGGAAACAAGAATTCGACGTCGCTAGTGCCCGAGGAATAGTGGCTTAGTTCGTCGTCGTCGTGTGCTCTCATTCGGAGTTGTTCTTCGGGGATGCCTAGGTCGAGGTACCACTGGAATCGTTCTTTCATCCAGTACTCGTACCACTCGTGTGCTTCGTCGGGCGGGACGAAGAATTCGAGTTCCATCTGTTCGAATTCTCTGGTTCGGAATACAAAGTTTCCTGGAGTGATTTCGTTTCGGAATGATTTGCCGACCTGCGCGATTCCAAACGGTGGCTTTTTGCGGCTTGTTTCAAGAATATTTTTGAAGTTGATGAACATGCCTTGCGCAGTTTCTGGACGCAGGTATACATCTGCTCCAGCGCCTTCAACTGGGCCAGCTTGTGTCTTGAACATAAGGTTGAAGGCCCTTGCTTCGGTGAAGGTGCCCGATTTGCCACACGAGGGACATATGTTGGGGTCTTCGAGCTGGTCTTCTCTATGCCGGGTTTTGCATTCTGTGCAATCGACGAGCGGGTCACTGAAGTTTTCGAGATGACCCGACGCTTCCCAGACTTGCGGTGGGCTCAAGATAGCTGCGTCTAATCCAACTACGTCGCTGCGTAGTTGCACCATGGAACGCCACCAAGCGTCTTTGACGTTGCGCAACATGAGCACGCCAAGGGGTCCATAGTCGTAGGTGCTGCGAAAGCCTCCATATATTTCCGCTGAGGGAAACACGAAGCTTCTGCGTTTACACAGGTTTACTATTTTGTCGAAGAGTTCGGAATCGGGCGATGCCATGGCGCCGAGAGTACCGACCACTTACCCTGTCTGGCTACGCAATTGTTTGACTAAGTTTGGCTCACGCTCGGCATGGGCGTTGTGGTTTCTCGGAGGGTGTATGCGTTTAGAGGGCAAAGTTGCAGTGATTACTGGTGGAGGGAATGGTTTGGGGCGCGCTACCGCTCTTCGTTTCGCTGCTGAGGGAGCTCAAGTCGTCGTTGCGGACATTATTGACGAGTTGGGTGAAGAGACGGCTCAGATGGTCAACGATGAAGGTGGGAGCGCTTCGTTTGTTCATTGTGACGCAGTGAGCGTTAACGATAATCATGCAATGGCTGCCCATGCAGTGGCTACGTTTGGCGGGCTCGACATTTTGGTGACGGCCGCTGGTGTTAGTCATCCTGGATACAAAAGTGGTGATCAAGATGCCAGCGTGAAGTGGTGGGCGAAACGTATGGATTACTTCGAGAGTCCAGCCAATGAGTTATTGGATCTCGATTTAGATGATTTTCGTCAGGTGATGGCCATCAATTTGGATGGGACGCTGTTGGCTGCTCAAGCTTGTGGGGCGCACATGGTTGAAGCGGGTCAGGGTTCCATAGTGACTATCGCTTCGATTGCAGCGAAGCATCCTGATGCTGGCCCAATTCCATATGTGTGTTCCAAATCTGCAGTGTGGATGCTTACCAAAAAGCTTTCGAGGCTCTTGGCGACATCAGGGGTCAGAGTGAACGCGATTGGCCCGGGCTATATCGATACTCATATGACCAAAATGATTGATCTCATTCCCGAAGAGCGGTTGACGCAGTTCTTTGCGAACATTCCAATGGGTCGCAAAGGTGTTCCAGACGAGATAGCCAACACCGCATTGTTTCTTGCGAGTGACGAGGCGTCGTACTTCACTGGTGAGATATTGCATCCCGATGGCGGTTACTTCACCGAGTAGCTGCAGCGAATTCGGTTAGGGTTGACTTGTTATGTTGCGAGATCGAACTGTTGCGTTTTTGTGTCTGGTGTTGACTGTGCTTGTTTGGTCAACGCCGATCACGTTCTTTGATACCGAGTTTGAGGGTGTAGATAATGACCGGATGGCATGGTCATGCCCCAGGCCTATTTTTGCGCCGCTACCTGCGTCAGTTGACTTAGACGCGGTGCGCGCTGAATTGGCTGCTACTTCGGAGTCTCCAATAGAAAGCCATCACCCCCAGTGCCGAGTGCTAAACGGAACTCAACTGGTGTTGGGTTTACTTTCGTTGGCCGGAGGAATCTGGAAGGGCCGACTGTGGTGGCTTTCAACAGCTGACGCGCGGGAGGAAAAGAAGTTCGCTCGCCTCCATGCCAAAACTTCGGGTAAACCCAAAGGCATGCTCGACTAGCTGCTGAGAAGCCAGCAGCGGTTATTGCAGCAGTTCAGTACTTCGAAGCCGTCGCTCTATATGAAATTCCCACAGCCGGTGGGTTATTGCGGTGACCTCGTCAGTGTGCGGCGCAGATTGCACTTCTAAAACGGCCGCGAGTGCTCCTCCGAGGGTTGCTCGCATCAGTTCCAAAGCCGAGGACGAAATTGCTCGACCCCGTTGGTGGGCTATGCAGGTAACCCCGCCTGCAGCCGAGTCGAAGAATCCAAGATTTGTTGTTTCGCCACAAACAACACATTGATCTAATGCAGGCGCAACCCCTTCATGGGCGAGAAGCTTCAGCATGAATGCCGGCACGACGAGGACGGGGTCACTTTTCTCTAGCGTGTTAAGCGCTCCACAGAGCATCCGATACAGCTCTTGGTTTGGTTGTTTGTCTTGCGCTATTTGGTCTACTGCTTCTGCGATGGTGAGTGCTTTACCTAAGCGATCGAGGTTGTCGCGCACCTGGGGCCAATGATCCTTGGTTTCAGCTTGGGTGACAATGTCGAGGTCTCCCCGCCCTTTGTAAAATTGGAGATCAAGGTGGCGTAGGAGTTCAAGACGTCCTCCATACTTGCTGCGCGTTTTGCGTACTCCTTTGGCTACCGCTCTCACTTTGCCGTTGCGTTCGGTGATGATCGACAAGATTCGGTCTGCTTCACCGAGTTTGTGAGTTCGCACGATGACGCCGCTATCTCGGTAGTGCGCCACAGCAGTTCCTACCTGTTTAGGCCACCGAAGCGGCGATCCCGTGCTTGGTATTCAAGGACGGCTTCGTAGAGATGTTTGCGTCGAAAGTCGGGCCACAGGGTGTCAGTAAACAGCAGTTCGCTATACGCCATCTGCCATAGCAAGAAGTTAGAAAGTCGATGCTCACCGGAGGTCCTGATCAAAAGGTCCACGTCGGGCATCGTTGGCTCGTACAGGTAACGTTCCAGTTTTCGTTCAGTGATTCGGTCTATAGCAACGCCGTCTTCCAACATCTGTTTCACTGCGTCGATGATTTCAGCTCGACCCCCGTAATTGAACGCGATGGTTAAGGTCATTTCCCTATTGTTTTTGGTGAGTTCGACTGCTTCATCCATTCTGCGAAGCACTCGCTTAGGGACACGCCAATTTCTTCTTCCCGCGAAGCGAATCCGAATTCCCATGTCATTCAATTCGTGGGAGCGACGCTCTAGTAATGATTCGTTGAAGTTCATGAGGAACTTCACTTCTTCTGGTGGCCTCTTCCAGTTTTCGGTCGAAAACGCGAAGACGGTAAGCCACTTCACCCCGATTGCCTGGGCACCCTCAATAGCATCAAAGAGAGCCTCTTCGCCGGCGGCGTGACCTTCGGTTCTTTCCAGTCCTCGCGCTTGAGCCCATCGGCCATTACCGTCCATGACACATGCGACATGGTTCGGAACGCTTGATAGATCGAGAGCCTCTGGAATCACAGTTTGCAGGTTAATCCGGTTCGTGGAAATCAAGCAGACGGTCTAGCGACTCTCTTCGCCTTTGCCAATCTTTTTCTACTTTGACGTGAAGTTCAAGGTGTACGCCTTCACCGTTGTTTGCCAGTTGTTTACGAGTCGCAATACCTACTTCTTTGAGCACTTCTCCCTTACGGCCAATCACCATTCCCTTTTGAGAGTCGCGCTCAACCAAGATTTCGCATCGGATACGAGGCCAATCCCATTCGGTGATTCGTGTCGCAATGCTGTAGGGCAATTCGTCACGAAACATTGAGAGAAGTTGTTCCCGCACCAGTTCAGCCACAAACCATGGCTCTGGAAGGTCCGTTACTTGGTCCGGCGGGAAGTAAGCGGGCCCTTCGGTCATTCTGCTTTCGAGGTAATCGATGAGCGCTTCGACGCCTTCGCCGGTGACACCTGAAACCGGGAAGTACTCTTCTGCTTCGAATGCGGATGCCTCGACTAATTGTTGCAGCACCATGTCTCGGTTGGCCTGGTCGCATTTGGTGACCACCACTACAGAACCAGGGGGCAATCCTTCAGCTATGAGTCGGTCACCTCGCCCGATCGGGGCGCTGGCATCTATGACCAGGCATACAACGTCCACATCGTTGAGTGCCGCTCGAGCAGTCTCGTTAAGTCGCTCACCTAATTGCGTAACTGGCTTGTGAATTCCTGGGGTATCAACAAACACAATTTGGCTGGTTTCTCGGTGAAGAACACCCATCACTCGAAGCCTTGTGGTCTGCGGTTTGTCCGAAACAATGCTGACTTTGGTCCCAAGTATTTGATTGATTAGGGTCGACTTACCTGCGTTCGGACGTCCGACGAAGGTAACGAAACCTGACTTCATTCGCTTGCCTCGGGACGCGCGACAATCAAATGTATCCGCCGATTATGGATCTCTTTAGCGGTAAGTTCCCAACCTTGGTACTCGATGCTTTCCCCCACATCAGGTACATGACCCAACAGACCGAATACGAACCCGCCAACAGTGTCCCAATCTCCGTCTCCGGTGCTCACTCCGGTGAGTTCCTCGAAGTCGTCCACGGGCAAGCGACCCGATAACACCAAAGATCCGTCTGGTTGTTCTTGGACAAGCGACTCTTCTCGGTCGAACTCATCGACGATTTCCCCTATGAGTTCTTCCAAAATGTCTTCGAGGCTAACGAGCCCGGCTGTTCCTCCATATTCGTCTACCACTATTGCCAAGTGTGACTTCGATGACTGCATTTCACGCATCAGTTCCACTACTCGTTTGGATTCGGGAACGAACACCGCTTCTCGCGCCAACCCTCGCATATCTGTGTCGTTTGGGTTACGCAACTGCGCTGCTAATAGATCTTTTGAGAGAACTAGCCCGATCACATCATCCACTGTGTCTCCAACGACAGGAAGGCGAGTAAAGCCGGTGTCGACTACCACGGCTAGAGCTTCACTTACCGTCAAGTGCGCTTCAAGAGTCACCATGTCGGGACGAGGCACCATCACTTCGCGGACAATGGTGTCACCTAGTTCGATAATGGATCCGATGAGATGTGCTTCGTCGTCTTCGATCAGGCTTGCTTCGGCAGCAGCTTCTGCTAACGCTACGAGTTCGTCTTCTACGACTGGATCCAGCTCTTCTTGACGAGCGCGCGGTCCGAAGCGCCGCACGAGAACCGCTAACGGCCGCGCGATGAGCTGTAAGGGGACGAGCCGCGCTATGACTCGCGCCGGTCGAGATAACCATTTGGCCATTTCGTCGTTTGCCTCGATAGCCCACCTTCTAGGTATGGCCTCCCCAAGCAGAAATAACACAAATGTTGCTACCGCCACACTGAGCAGGGTCCCGCCAGCTGAACGACCTATGTTCATCGCGAGCACGATCAAACCAACTTGGCTAATGATTCTCAAAATAGTGACCGGTGCGAGGAGTACTTCGCGGTCGGAGATGAGATCGGCGAGCTGTAATTCGTCGCCGCTCGCTTCGTCTAAACCAGCAGCGCGAGCGCGCCCTAACCGAATGAACGTGACTTCGATAAGGCGAAACAGTATGAGCGCAACGAACAGCAGTACTGCGAGCAGGGCAATAATCGCTCCACCCATTACAGATCACGCCCCCGAAAAACTGACAAGTGTTGTCGCTCTAGTGCTTGCATGTCTCGGCGTTCTTCTGCTTCTGCGTGATCCATGCCCAATACATGCAATATTCCGTGAACGACCAGCAGATCAAGCTCATCGGTGACCGTTCCTTGATGCCCCGGGTAGGAGTCTTTGTTGACCGAACAGTTTGTCGCCGCTACCGCGGGGCATACGACCACGTCTCCTAACAAGAGGGGGGCGTCGATTTCAGCTTGAGGCTGAGTGGCGTCTTCATCAATCGGAAACGCTAGAACGTCGGTGGGGCCTGTATGTCCCATATGTTGTTCGTTGAGTTCAGCAATCGTTTCTGGCGAAACAAAGAGAACCGATAGTTCGCTCGCTTGGTTGATGCCTTGTTTGTTCAGCACTGATCTGGCAAGTTGCTCGTACCGGGTCGCGTCGAGCTGAACGTGGTCTTGTTCATCGGTGACGTGCACCGTTAGCTGGTTTTCGTTGTTTGTGGGTGACGTGGGAGCACCCGACGTGGAGAAATTCGGGGATGTCACGGGTGTTGCGACGCTTTGTCGCGATGTTCGTAAGCCTTCACTATGGCTTGCACTATGCGGTGGCGAACGATGTCGCGGCCACCTAGGTGAGCGAAAGCGATATCGGGCACACCGTCGAGAGTTTGTTGGACGTCGCGCAAACCGCTTTTTCCACCCGGGACGTCGATTTGGGTGATATCTCCGGTTACGACGACGCGAGAGCCAAATCCAATCCGGGTGAGAAACATTTTCATTTGTTCGGGCGTGGTGTTTTGGGCTTCGTCGAGGATGATGAAGCTGTCGTTCAATGTTCTGCCGCGCATGAATGCAAGCGGGGCGACCTCAACAGTGTTTTTTTCAAACAGTCTTTCTGCTGCCTCCACGTCGAACATGTCGTACATGGCGTCATATAGGGGACGGAGGTAGGGGTCTACTTTGGCCATGAGATCCCCGGGCAAAAACCCAAGGCGTTCTCCTGCTTCTACCGCTGGTCGAGTGAGAACAATGCGACGCACTTGTTTCGCCATGAGGGCTTCGACCGCAAGTGCGACCGCCAACCAGGTCTTGCCGGTTCCTGCGGGGCCTATAGCAAAGGTGACGATGTTGTTTCTTACAGTTTCGACGTAAGCCTTCTGCCCAGCGCTTTTTGCTCGAATGATGCGGCCGTTTGGTGCTTTGAGAACGCGGGTAGATAGGACTTCGCTAGGACGTTCATCTGATTTGACCATGTCGATCATTCGCGTGACTTCTGCTTCACCGAGACGTTGTCCGCCTTCTAGGACCTGGACAAGTTCGGAGAAGACCTGTCCGACTATTGATGCTTCTGGTCCTTCGACGGTAATTTCATTACCTCTGACATGAATAACAGCTGCGTTGAAGTGGTCTTCCACGATCCGCAGATGTTCGTCTCGTTGTCCGAGAACGCCAACCATGAGGTGGTTTCCTGGCACATGAATTCTGACTTGGGTGTCGCTCAAATCCACTCCTGGGACCACCAACTAACTTTGGAGGCTAGCGCCACGCGGGGTCCGCGCGATGTCCAAAAGGTAAACACTCGTTGTTGGCTGCATTTGGTTGCAATGTTGAGCACTTAAATTTCGGCAGAAACAGGCGGGGTTCCGAGATTGCGTTTCAAGAAGTCGACCTGCAGTAACAGGATATTTTCGGCTACTTCTTCTTGGGGCGTCATATGGGTTGTATTTGACAGGGGTAGTACTTCGTGGGGGCGTCCTGCGGCTAATAGCGCTGCTGATAACTGCAGGGTGTGGGCTGCGACCACATTGTCGTCTGCGAGTCCATGTATGAGCATGAGCGGTCGTTGTAACTTCTCTGCTTCTTCTAGCAGGGAGGTGTTCTTATAGTTGTCTGGTTCTAGGTCAGGGTGACCTAAGTATCGTTCGGTGTAGTGGGTGTCGTAGAGCCGCCAGTCTGTTACTGGTGCGCCGGCTACTGCTGCGTGGAAGAGGTCTGGTCGTCGGATTACTGCAAGGGCTGCAAGGTATCCACCAAAGGACCATCCCCGTATCCCGACGCGGGAGGGGTCTACCTGGTCTGAGTACAGTTCGCCGACTGCTTGCAGAGCTTCGATCTGTGCCTGGAGAATGTGAGTTGCTAAGTCTCCGCGGATCATTCGCTCCCACCCGTTGCCCCTTCCGGGTGTGCCTGGGCCGTCGGTGATGACGACACAGAATCCTTGGTTAGCGAACCATTGCGATAACAGATAACTGTTGCGGCTTTTCATCACTCGTTGGGCGTGTGGGCCGCCGTAAGGATCTAGCAAAATAGGGAGAGGGTGTTCGAAATCATCTGTGGGCAACACCACCGCTGTGTGTGATTGGAGGTGGCCTGTTTGGTGGAATCTGACATCAGGTTCGACGAGAGGTGTAGCGGCCAACGAATCAATGACCCATAGGTCATTACCCTTGCCAACAGTTGTCGTGGTCGGGTGTTGCATTGAGCTGCGCTGGGTGATCAGCACGGAGTGCGATCCGTTCGCGTATGTAACCCCATCTCCATCTGAGTGGAGTTTGTGGCCATCTTGATCGTAGGACCAGAGTTCGATGGTGGTTGGGTCTTCCGAAGCGGCATATGTGATCCTGTCCTCCTCTAGGGCCACGAGAGATCGAACCCATTGGTCGGGCGGCGATATTGGTGTGCCGTTATGCAGCAGGGCGCGTGTGGTGCCGTGCTCTTGGATTGTCAGCCATCCATCGCGCCAACGCCGGGGGGTTCCGGGCACTATTTCAACCCAGTCGGGATCTGCGATCTCTGCCACGGTGACGGTTTCGCCGGTGTCAGCTTGCACTTCGAGTATTTTCATCGATCGCTGATCTCGGGTTTGTACTGTCAAGGTAAGTGGTTCGTTATCGCCCCATGTGACATCAACGAGGTACGGGTAGCTTTGGCGATCCCAGTCAATTTCTATTTGCGATGAATCTGACACATCGATCACATACATTTTGACGTCGGCGTTGTTCGTTCCCGCCGCTGGGTAGCTGATAGCTCGCGGGGTGTCTGTGGGTTCATTTGGCGCTGAGATATGCCAAACGTTGACGTTTGTTAGGTCTACTCG
>CEUJ01159352.1_pt1 | contig 15560 bp, 12 predicted proteins | sample 361531 | NCBI WGS metagenome assembly CEUJ01 (sample SAMEA2622842, study PRJEB7988) | marine metagenome | biome: marine biome (ENVO:00000447); feature: marine epipelagic mixed layer (ENVO:xxxxxxxxx); material: "saline water (ENVO:00002010), including plankton (ENVO:xxxxxxxx)" | depth 140 m | reverse complement strand
AGGTGCTGATTTTTTAGGTGCTGATTTTTTAGGTGCTGATTTTTTAGTTTTAGATTTCTTAGGTTTTGATTTTGATTTCTTAGGTTTTTTTTTATACATTTCTGAATTATTATCATAAGAAGTAGCACTTATAGCATCCATATTAGAAAGTTCCATATCAGAAGTTTCTGATAAATTTATTTTATCAGATTTTTTATCAGATTTTTTATCTAAATCGTCTATGGAATTCATAATATCTTTTATTTCTTTTTTATCTTCTTCAGAAAGTTTATCATCGTCAGAAGTTATGGAATCTATAAATTTATCTAATTCAGTTTGATTATCCATTGAAGTCATATTGGAATCGTCTTCAGAAGTATCAGAAGCATCCATTTTATCTAATTCTGTTTGATTATCCATTGAAGTCTCTTCTAAATCAAGCATATTTTCTTCTGAAGTATCAGAGTCATCTATTTCTTCTAATTCTGTTTGATTATTCATTGAAGTCATATCAGAATCGTCTTCAGAAGTATCTGAATCTTCTAATACATTAGTATCTAATACTTGATCTGTTTCTAATGTAGAGGTATCACCTTCACCGCAAATATTTTTATATAAATATGTATTATCGTCCCATAATGATTGATTATACCATTCAATAGTAGGTTCTATTATTTTTTTACATGTGTAATTTTTAACCATTTGTTTATATATATTTTTCATTTTACATACTGATAATTCTTCTTCATTAATATTTTCAGCAAAATAAAGAGTTATAGCAGATATACTTGGATATTTATGACCGCACATTACTAATGTTAAATTATCATTATTTACTGTAATAGTATTTCCTATAACAACAGAAGGTTCTAATTCAACTAATAATGATGAAACAATTTCAGGAAGCTTCATATATCTACCAAATACAGGTGAATTATCAATATCTGTTGATAATTTCATATAATCAAAACCAGCAAATGGATGAAGAGGGTGATCAGAAACTTCATTTTCGGGAATAACCCATTCTAAATTATTTCTATATTTATTTGACATAAATGCCATTGTTATTTCTGTTTTATCACCATTATGATCAATAAAAACGCTATTATCTTTAGCTATTTCTTTTATTTTTTTATCTTTTTTGGAAGTTAAATATAATAATCCAAAAAGTCCTAAACCAACTAAACAAAGATTATCCATTTATATATATATATATGATATTAATTTTGAAATTTATTTTATTTATTTTAATTATTTTACTTTTTTTAAAAAAAAATATAAAAAAATATATTAAAAATATTTTAATTAAAAATGATTATTGGTATAGAATATGTTTTTCATCAATAAAAAAAGATTATTATAAATGGATTCTAAGTGATAAATATATAGCAAAAAAATATGCAAAATATTTAGGATTTAATATACCAGAAACATATCAATTAGTAAAAAACCCCGAGGATATAGATTTTAATAAATTAAAAACAAATTATGTTATAAAACCAACAGATTTATGTGATAGTGTTGGTGTATATTTAATTAAAAATAATATAAATCAAATGAATAATAAAAAAGTAAATCCAGAAAAAATTATTAAAAATTTAAATAATTTAAGAAAAAAAGTAGATGAAAAGTTTTATATGTATTTTCGTATGTTTAATGGAAAAATACCATTTGAAGGCTACATTGTAGAAGAATTATTATTAGATAATAATAAAATTCCGTCAGATTATAAATGTTATACTTTTGGAGGAAAATTATATTTTATTGCTATTACATATGATAGAAAAAAAATAAATAATAAAACTACATATAAAACAGTATGGATGACTCGTGATTGGAAACCATTTTATTTTTCTATGAGTAGAAAAAATTATTATTATAAATCAATTAAAAAACCCCAAAATTTAAATGAATTAATTAATTTAGTGGAAAATGCTTCAAAACAATTAGAAAGACATTGCAGAATTGATATATATAATATTAATAATAAAATTTATTTTGGAGAATTTACTTTTTTCTGCGGCGCTTTTTTACATACATATATATGTAATACAATATTAGGTATAATATGGCAATTTAATCCTGATAATAATAAAAAAAAATTAAATTATATAGATTCTATTATACCAGATTTTTATACGTTAATTTAATATTATTTATCCCATTTTTTCCGTCCCGAAGATTTTTGACTTTTTGATTTTAAATCTTCCACATTAACCTTTATTAATGGATTTTTGGAATCATTAGTAGAAATAACTATTTTTCGAATATTTTTTTTAGTTAGAAAATTAATACAATCCACACAAGGAATACATTCACACAATGTATAACTATCTGAAATTTTATCATATGTAAAACGAATGCAATATAATAAACCGTTTTTTAATGGAATACCTAATGACTCTACTAATTTAATAGTACCCTCCTCGGCATGCAAACTCGCCATAGTCATATCAGAACTTCCACCTAATGTAGGTAAAATAGGTCCATAAATTTGTTTTTTATTTATAACAAAGAAACATCGTATCTTGTCATACTCGCGACCCTTTTCCCCTTTTACGCACATAGCACTGAGACTTACAATGGGTATGATTATTTGGCTCTTGAAGGACAGTTTGCATAATCTTTGTGCCGCACATATTTTTGTTTTTAGAATTTTTAGAATAGAAAAATCAATTTAAGAATTTTATTTTATTATAAATAATAATAAAAAATTAATTTATTCTAAAATAAAATATATAAAATTATAATATATATATTATATAAATGGCTGATTATAATAATGACGAGTTTAATAATTTATGTGTAAATGATTTATGCATTAATGAATATGAATTTGAAAAAACAGCAGTTATTAGACCACCTGAAAAAAAAAATGTTAATTTAGAACAAAGATTTATTTTTATAGATACAACAGATATTGATACTAGTGAAATTATAGGTGGAACTACATTTACAGTAGATTTTGGCGAAACATTAAAAAATGTTGTAGAAATAGAATTAATGAGTTGTCAAATGCCTAAAAATGGTACTAATACTAATACTGGTGAAATAAATTATGGTCAAAATTATATCTTATTATTTTTAGATAATTTAGATTTAGATAATTATAAAATTTCAACAAATGATAAAGTATCACATTGTTTTGCAAGACTACCTGTAACAGGAACAACAATTAATGTATTTTTCGGACGTATAAAAAATTTCACAAATACTTATAAATTTAAACCAACTTTACAAAGTTTAAATAAATTGACTGTTAGAATTACAGACAAACTAGGTGCAATGGTTGATGCAAATTTTCTTAAAGGTGGTAATAGTAAAGGGGTTCAATTAACATTTGCTATAACATATCAAACCCAACCACATTTATTTGAAAATTAAATATATATAAATTTTTATTTTTTACTTTTTATTTTTTTTATTTTTTATTTTTTTACTTTTTATTTTTTTTACTTTTTATTAGAAATAATAAATCAATTAAATAATCATTTATTTTTTCCATATGTGTATCATATTTATTATTCAATATAAAAGTATCAATATGATTTATATGATTTATAACTTCAACCATATGTTCTGGAATTTCATTATCCATATTTTCAATTGAAGTTTCACTAATATCATAATCTTCGGTTAGCATTTTTTCGGCTTGGGTAGATTCATTATCTGAATCTGAATTATTATTTTTATTTTCATCTTCATTTAAATTATTAGAATACATTTGATAACTATTCATATAAGCGTCCATATTATTTTGTTGTTTTTTACATTTTTTTGGATCACATAACATAAATAAAGTTGGGTCGTCCATTATTTAATTGAAATACATAAAAAAAAATAATAAAAAATACATTAAATAAAAAAATATATATTGCATAAATTATAATGACTATTGATTATAAAAAAAAATATTTAAAATATAAAAATAAATATTTAGAAGCGAAGAAACAAAAAAATCAAAATAAAATGTCAGGAGGTCAATTAAAAATTGAAGATGAATTAAATGAAATAATGGGTGATATGAAAATTAATAATAAACAATTTGAATCTTTTGTAAAACAAAACAAAGAAAATATATTAGTAATAATTTATGCTCATTGGTGTGGTCATTGTGTGAATATGATAAAAGAAATAGGAAATGAATTAAAATTAGATAGTAATAGTATTAGAATAAAATATTTAGATGGAACAAAATTAACAAATGAATTAAACAAAAATTTAGAAGTAAGAGGATTTCCTACAATAATTAAAATTAAAGATAGTATAGATATTAATAATTTAAATAAAATAGAATATGAAGGTCCTAGAATGGTAAAAAATATTATAGATTTTTTAAATAAATAAATTAGAAAATAAATCGTAAAATAGTATGAAATAATTCATCTGTACAACCAGATAATTTAACAAGTGTTTTATATAAACCTAATCCTGATAATATTTTATTTAATGAAAATGCAGATAATAAATTATCAACAAAATATCTTACTAAATTTTCTGCAATACCTGTTATATATAAAATAATTATAAATAATATAAATAAAATAACATATGTTATAATAGATATAGTAGAATTTTCAGATTTAAATAATAAAACATCATAAATATATTTATCACGTGCATATTGACATATATTTTTTTTTCCAAACATTAAATCTGATTCTTTATAATTTTTATATTCTTCTTCTAAATCAATATCAAAATTATTAGAACAATAATCATATAATAATAAAAATACAGTTGTAATTATAATTAATATTGATAAATTTCTAAAATTAAAAATTAATGGTTTCATAACAAATTTTCTTTTTTTTTTAATTTTTTCAGCGTCATATATTTCATATCCACTATCATCATAACCTAGATTCATATTTAATATATTAATATAAATTAAATTAAATTGATTTTAAAAAATAATTATTTAAATAGAAATGCATTTAAAAGGTGGTGAAATTATATTTAATAAATTAGTTAAAAATAATGTTAAAAATGTTTTTATGTATTCAGGTGGAGCAATTATGGGATTAATTGATTGTTTTTATAAACAAAATAAAATTAATTATTATATTCATACACATGAACAAAATTTAGGTCATGCTGCTACTGGTTATGCACGTTCAACAGGTAATCCAGGTATTTGTATTGTTACGTCAGGACCTGGAATAACAAATATGATAACACCCATGTTAGATGCTCAAAATGATAGTTGTCCATTAATTGTATTTTCTGGAAATGTTCAATTATCGGCAATGGGTTCAAATGCATTTCAAGAAGCACCAGCAGTTGATTTAACAAAACATATTACAAAATGGAGTTATTGTGTTACAAAAATAGATGAATTAAATGACGTATTGGATGAAGCATTTATAATTTCACAAAAAGGGAAAAAGGGTGTAGTTCATATTGATTTACCTAAATGTATTTTATCAAATAAAATGAATGAATTTCATGTAAATAAAACAATATATAATAAAAACACAAATAATATAAATTTAGAAAAAATAAATGAAATTGGTGAAGTAATTAATAATTCTGAAAAACCGGTATTATATGTTGGACAAGGTTGTAATAATTATTCAAAAGAATTAACAGAATTTGTAGATAATAGTAATATACCAATCACAACTACAATTCATGCAATGGGTTGTTATGATGAAACAAAAGAATTATCATTAAAATTTTTAGGAATGCATGGAAGTGTATATGCTAATAAATCAATACAAGAAGCAGATTGTATTATAGCACTTGGATCACGTTTTGACGATAGAACAACTGGTAATTTAGATTTATATGCTCCAAAAGCAAAAAAAAATAAGGGAATAATTCATTGTAATATTAATCAAAATGAAATTAATAATGTAGTTCAATCAAATTATAGTATTAATGGAGATTGTGGAGATTTTTTAAAAAATATAAAAAATAAAGTAGTTTATAAAAAAAGAGAAAAATGGTTAAATCAAATAAATGACTGGAAAAAAAATTATCCATTTATTCATAATGTAAATGAAAATATATATACACAGGATATTTTAATTGAATTAAATAAACAATTAATAAATAAGGAAAAATATATATTTACATCTGGTGTAGGTAATCATCAAATGATGGCTGCTCAATTTATTGATTGGACTCATCCAAAGACATTTATTAGTAGTGGTTCATTAGGAGTAATGGGTTTTGGATTACCAGCTGCAATTGGAGTAGCAATCGGAAATCCAGATAAAACTGTAATAGATATAGACGGAGACGGTTCATTTTTAATGACATTAAGTGATATGAAAACAGCAGTTCAATATGATTTGAAAAATTTAAAAATAATGATATTAAATAATAAAACATTAGGAATGGTAGATACTTGGGAAAAATTATTTTATAATAATAGAATTACAGCAACAGATAATAAATATGCTCCTTCATTTTATAATGTTGCAGAATCTTTTGGATTAAAAGTATTACAATGTAATAATAAAAAAAATTTATCAGAAACAATTGATTTATTTATAAAATCTTCGGGACCATTATTATGTGAATTTAATGTAAATTCAACAGAATGTTTTCCATTAGTAGCACCAGGAAAAGCATTAGATGATATGATTTTAAATAAAAATGAGGGAAAATATATAGATAAAAGTGTTCCACCATCATAAATAAATATTTATTATAATGAATACTATTTTTTTTTAAGTTTTATATATTAAAAAAAAATAATATAATTTATAAATATATGAAACCATACGAAATTAAATGTTTAATTATAATTATTATTATTAGTATTTTATATTTATTTTTACATTGTTCTAAAAAAGAAACTTTTGAAAATCTAGATTCATTTATAAAAAATACTAATAATGGTAAATGGAATTTTTCTTCATATAACCCTTATTCTGATTTACATAATTTTTCAGATGATTTTTATATAATTTTTGATAGTAGTACTGATTTAAGTGAAAAAACTTATAATGAAAGATTAAAATATAATGAAGATAATTTAAAATTAATGAATCAAAACTCAACAACTAGAACTCTTATAGAAAGTATATTAAATAAGTATAATAATAGTACAAATAATGTATCTATTCAAAATACAGAATTTACTAAATTTGGATTACGTTTTAATTATAGAGTATTATTAATAAATGCTTTTGATAAATTAAATTATGTTAAAAATAAAGCAAAACTTAAAAATTTAATTAATACTTCTTTAATTAAAGATATTAAATTGTATTATATTAATAAATATATTGAAAATGTATCAATATCAAATCAATATGACGCGGATGATAATATTGAAGTTGAATTAAAATATAAACTTAAAAGTAGTAGTGTAAATTTTTCAGGGTATAATATAGATTATATTATTTATATATTAAATGAAATTAAAAAATATTTAAAAATGGATATAATTAATAATGGTACTAGTGATAATATAGATGCTAATAACACATTTTCTTTTAAATTTAAAATAATAGCATATAAATTAGATGAAAATGAAAAACAAGTAGTAAATGATAATATAGAAAAATTATATAATAATTTATTTACTGAAGTATTAAATAAAAATAATAATAAAAATAATAATAATGATATTTTAATTAAATTAAATCTTCCTTCTAATGAAACATATATAAGAGATATTTGTATATGGAAATCTGGATTATGTAAAAAATCAACAAATGTAAAAATAATGCCTAATTGTAGTGTGCCTAGTGGAGATAAAAATATATTAAATAGATATACTATTTCATATAATGATACTGGATCTAGCTATAAAATATTGGATAATCAAAAAAATCTAAATGGGTGGAAAAATCATATTATAAATGGTATTATGGGAAATAATAATTCTAATACTTATAATTGTAATATATATGATATAAATTATAATATTAACGGAAATCAATTATTTACATTAGATTTATATGATAAAACGAATCATAAAAAAACAAAACCAGAAATATTTAATAAAACTTTACCATGGGATGCTAATCGTCATTATAGCGATACAACAGTAGATCCTACTTATGTTGAAAGAAAAATGACTATTGAAGACACTCCAAGTGAAGAATATAATATAAAATTAAGTAATCCGTCAGTTGTAGATAATAATATGGAAATTATATTAAGAACTAATATTCTTACTGGTGATGATAATGCAGGTAAAACATATACTGTAATGAAGGATCCAAGTAATCCCGCAAAAATAAAATTAATATCTATTATAGATAAAAGTAAGGTTGATGGAGATATAAAAAAAATAGAGGCTAATTTTGTTGTTACATATAGACATGTATTTAAAAGTAAATTTAATGTAAATGTTCCTACACTAACACAATCTTGCCCACAAGGAACTGTAACAACAACCAGAACAAATGTAGATAATTATATGGAAAATTTAAAAAATATTAAGGGTTTAAATGTTTCTACACAAAATAATGTTAAAGCAATATTATTAGCAGAACAAACATTAGAAGATTTTAATAATTATAAACGTAGAAAATCAAAAAAAGAAGTTATGGAATTACATAGATTAAGATTATTTGGAAAAGTATTTAAATTATTAGATGAATATAAATTAATAGATAGAATTGATAGTAGTATTTTGACAAAACTTAATAATATGGAAGAAACTAAAAATGATATAACAAAAAATAAATTGGTAGCAGTTTTACATTTAATAATAGATAGACATTTAAAAGATAAAAATGAAGAATTTAAATTAAATGAATTATTATTATCAGAAGATAATACTACTACTAAAAAAAGATATCAAATAATAAAAGAAAAAATACCTGAAACAAATGAATCAAAATCATTAAAATTAATATATATGTCAACTGTTGAAAAAGTAAATTATTTTGATAAAAAAAGTAATAGAATAGATGAAGAATTAACAATGATAGAAAAAATGACAAATGAGGAATTAGCTTCATATTTTAAGGAAATAAATGAATTATTTACAGATAAAGATGTAAATTATAGATTAAAAAGAATTATAGATAGTAATAAAAATAATATTGTAAGAATACATAAAAAATTAAATTCATTATCAGGGGGATTAGTAAAAAAAATGAAAGGAGGTTCAATAGTACCAAATGGTAGTTATAGTGGAAGTGTAGGTATTGGAACTACATTATTATTAAATGAATATCGTGATTTGTCATTATCCTATGTTACATCTAATATAAATGATTTAGCATATTATAATGGTTATATATATGTAGTAGGTAATTCAGGTTATTTTTCAAAATATAATTTAAAAACTAATAATAATGGAATAGGAGAAAGTGTTAAAATTAACGGTAATAAATTTACAAATTTAAATAGTATTTTAGCTAATGAAACCGGAATATATGTAATTGGTGATAAGGCTACTATTTTATATTCTTCTGATAAAATAAATTTTAGGTATATTAGATTAAAAAAATATGATAGTACTGCAACGTCTAAAATTTCATATCCGCAAAATGATTTACAAGAAATATATATGAAAGGTGTTGATATATATATTATTGGTAAAAAAATAAGATGTAAAACAACAACTACTAAAATACAAGAATCAGATAGTAATACTCAATTTACTAGGTTTAATATACTTTCAACACCAACTGAGAATTATTCCAATATTTTTCCATATATAAATACAACAGGGGCACCTCCAACTCCAATAATATGTTGTCTAAAAAAAACAGGCACTGACTATACTATAGTAAATTTAAATGAGGTTAATGATACTACTGTCACCCCTGATCCTTTTGATAAAGATAAATTTAAAAATAAACAAGATAGTGCTACTAATAAAACTATAGAAAAAGTATATATGAAAAATAATGAAACTAATAATATATTAGTATTTAATTACAAGGAAGGAAACCCTACTACATTAAATAAAATATATATTTATAAATTAAATATAACTGGGTCATCTAGTTCAAAAGTTGTTGAATTAATTGAAAACGGAACACAAATAATAGATAATGAAGAAGAAATAAATTCGGTTTATGTTGATAATTCAAGTACTGGTATATTAACAAACAAATTAAATTATTATCAATATCAACAAAAAAATCCTTCAACAATTGTTGATATAGATTTAAGTGTAGCACGTGTTGGTAATTTTACTAGTTCAAAAATAGTTCATATAAATGAAAATACAAATGATTATACAAATATATATCATTTTGGTAATGCTGGTAAAATATTTTATTATAATATAAATAATAAACATGAAACAGGTTTAAGTTTAGAATTTCAAAAATCTGGCAGAACGGAATCTATAACACCAAATTTAACTGGTATAGACAGAAAAGGAAATAATATATATGTAGTAAATAGTGATGCAACAAATTTTACAGTAAGGTATACTAAACTTCCTCCTTTTTCTCAAACTCCCATTCCTCACACAGATTTAAATGATACTATATTACAATTAAGTGGAAATACAAATATACATAAAGTAGATAATACAAGTGTTCCGAATATAAATAGAGAAAATATTACATTATTAAAATTTGGTTATACACTTACAAAAGATGATAAATATAATAAGGAAGATAATACTAAATTATATTCGGTAAAAAACACTAAAAATATGCCATTAGATATAACTAATATTCAATTAATATCAAAAGAAATAAAAATTGAGGTAGATAGAAATAAAGAGAGAAATAAAAATGAGTTTGTATCAATGGCAATACTTATAAATGGTAAATTTAAGATATGGTTAAAACCGAATGAAAAAAATGATATATATGAATTTAATTATACATTTTCAAAATTAGATAAAGAAGATAAATATGAATTAGTAAAATATAGAAATGGAATATTTATGAATAAATATACATTGAATGTTGCAGATATACATTCTACAAAAATATCAAATATATTATATAAAAATGATAATATGAGATTTGATAAAAGTATAAAAACCTTATATTTAGATACAATTATTACGAGTGATACATATAATTTAACAATAATTCCTGAATCAAATAATGCTGCTATAATTTATAATAAAACAAAATTTACTAGTTTAATAAACAATATAGAGATATCAGTTAATAAAACACAAAATACAATAGATGTAGGTGTAATGAATGGAAATTTATATGAAAATCATAAAATAATTATAAATTATAAAGAATTAAAAAAAATAACCGAATTAAAAGATTATGAATCACAATATTTATTAGATTTATTAATTGATGAAGCATTTGAATATTTAAATAATGTAAATAATACCGATAGAACACTTAAATTTTTATTAAAAAAATATAGATTAAATAAAAAAGATGAAGTTCAAGAATTTTTAGGATTATTTACAGATAAAAATAAAAGAGAAATGATTGAACATAAATTTGTAAATAAATTAAATGATACAGAAAGAATAGATTATATAAAAAATTATTTAAATAAAGATAAACCAGTTAAAAAAGTAAAAATAGAAGAAAAAAAACCAGTTGAAAAAGTTGATACAGCAATGAATGATTTAAAAATAAAATTAGATAAAATGAAAATAGAAAAAGAGATTTTAGCAAACCAGTTTAAAATAGAACAAAGAAATAGATTATTTGAAAAAGGTGAAGGAATTGTAAGTAAAACTGATATAACTAAAATGGATACACGTATAAAAAACATTAGTAATATGATAGAAGAATCAAAAAGTAATAAATCAAAATCATTTATTGATAAAATATTAGGATTTTTTTCATTAGAAGAAGAAAAAAAAGAGGATGAAAATATAGAAAATAAATTAAAACAAATAGAAGAGGCAAAAATAAAAAAATCTCTGGAAGAATCCGATAAAAAAATAAAAGAATTAGAAGAGAAAAATAAATTAAAATTAGAAAATTTAGAAAAAAAATTAAGAGAAGATAATTTGGAAAAAATAAATAAATTAAAAGAGGAAACTAATCAAAAATTAAAAGAACAAGAGGAGGCAAAAAAGGAAAATGAATTATTAGCAGCAAAAGAGAAAAATGAATTACAGTTTAATAAAAATGAATTAGAATTAGAAAAAAATAAATTAGAAGAAGATAAAATTAAAAATGAGATGAATAATTTATTTGATATTCAAAATAAGTTATTAAAAAAACAAAAATCATTATTAAAAATAGTTCATAGTTCAGATAAAAAATTAATAGAAGATATCATTGAAACAAATATGATAGTTGAAAAGGATAATAAAATAACAAAAGAAAAAATAATTAAAAAAAAAACAGAAGAAAAAGTAAAATCTAAAAAAAACGAAGAAAAAATTAATATAGATAATATAGATAATTTAGATTCAGAAGAAGAGTTAGATGCAGAAGAAAAATTAATAGAAAAATCTATAATGAAAGATATAAATTTAGAAATTAAAAATGAAAAAATAAAAAAAAATGAAATGAAAAAGAAAAAAGAGAAAAAACCATGTGTAAGTTTTATGGATTGTTATTTTAAAAATTTAGACGATAATTTTTATACGTCATATAAAAATGATTATACATTTATAAAAAATGCAGAATTACCAAAAGAAAAAAATCCTGTATGCAAACCCAAAAAGGATTGTGAAATATGTTATTTAAATACAAATGGTGTTCCTGAATCTATAAATTATAATCCTAATAATAAAAACACAATGGAAGATATGCCTAAAAATATGTCAATAATAGGAAATGATAATGTATCATTTAATGTTAATTTTTCAAATAAAAATGCAATTAATACAGATAATGAATATTTTAAAAATAATTATGAAGATTTACCAGATTGTCCATTTGATCCTTGTATGAGTTGTGAAAATAATAATAAATATAAATCATTCAATAATGCTTTTAATAATAATTTAATAGAAAAATACAAAATTAAAAAATGAATTATAAATCTAAACGTTTTTTAGTAAAAAATGATAATACTAAATTTAATAATGATACAAATAAACCATATACAGTTATAATTGTAACAGCAACAGCATATAAAAATGGACTAAAAGGTTTAATTAATTGAGCAAATTTTAAAGGAAACCCACTTGATACAAATGTTTCACTAATAAAAGTATTTACACCAGCATCTAAATCAATTGGAAAAAATTTAGTTATATTTTCCATTCCTTGCAAAGCATATTGAAAAATCATAACAACAGAATTTTCTAAAATAAATAAAGACATTGCTAACCAAAAAATTAAATTCATAGCACTTATATGTTTAAGCGGTGCATAACTATCCGGAGCTACACTAACAAAATTTATTATTCCATCAATAATAAACATAGTTAATATAATATATTAATTATTATTAATATTTTTTTTTTTTTTTATAAACTTTTATTTTTAAAATTGATATTATTTTTATATTTATTAAAAATAAAATGGTACAATTAAGTGGTCAAGATTGGGAAACTGTTAGATTTACAAAAAAACAATCTAATTTATCTGTAGATAAAAATAAACAAAATAATCAAAAATATGTAGAAGATGAAATTGAAAAAAAACCTACAATTTCATTAAGTAATTCAAAATTAATTCAAGGAGCAAGAACAGCAAAAAAAATGACGCAACAACAATTAGCACAAAAAATTAATAAAGATCAGAAAACTATTCAATTATATGAATCAGGTAAAACTGCACCAGATTATGCTGTAATGTGTAAAATTGAAAAAGCATTAGGTATTAAATTAAATAAAAAAAAAAATCAATAATAAATATATTTAATAAAAATTAGTTTGTATTATGGGTTTGAAAATCATTTAAATAATTTTTATTTTTTTCATTATTTTTGCCTGTATCTTGTTTATCGCATTCATTAATATTTATTTTGTCCTCACTATTGATATTAACTACTTTAATCTGATTTGTTTTTTCAAATGAATTATATAATTGATTTGGATTATCTACAATATCTTCTACAATATCATTTGAAATTGTATTTAAAAAAGCATTTTCATCAAATTGGAATTCAGATTGTACATCTAGATTTTGTTTTTCTGTATGTAATTCAATTTCCTCTATTTCATTTTTATTATTTTCTGTTTCTGTATTTTTTTTTGAATATTCTGTTTCGTCTTTTTTATCATATTCTTTAACATTATCTTTTATAATATCAATTAAACTATTATGTATTTCAGGATTATCTATTGTTTCAGTATCTAAATTTGTTTCTAAATAATCTTTTAAAATAGTTTTAATTGGTAATGATTTTCTAATAACCTCTTCAATAGAATTTTTAATAGTAATTTCTATCTGTCTTTTATTTTTTTGAATATCTAATTTATTTATATTTTCATTAAATAAATATGTATAAGACCAAAATGCCTCAGCAATTTCAATATAACATTTATGAATAAATATTTCTAATTTAGGTACTTTTACTTTTATTTGTTTATTTTTATTTTTTATAGAACATAATAGTCTCATATTACTTATAAATACTGCTGTAAGTAAATCTTCTATATATGGTATTTTATTTTTAATTCTAATTGTTTCATTATAAATAACACTACTATTCCAATTAGGAATTTCTGATAAAACTTGTTGAAAACTAATAAGAATATTATTTTTTTCTTCTACTCTATTTTTACAGTTGAAATAAATTGAATAAATACCTTTACTAATTTCAGGTGATAAATTATTTATTAAATAAATAGAAAATTCTTTTTTTGTATCTACTAATAAATTTAAATAATCCATTATATATATTAAATATATTATAAAAAGAAAAAATTTACATAATTAAAATATTATAATAAATATATATAATGGATAAATTCACTATATCTTTAAACGATATTATTTATAATAATTTTTTTCTAGCTACTATTGCTAGTTTATTATCTGTTTTACTATTATTTATTGATAGATGTATATTTATAAAAAAAAATAATTATATTACATATATTAAATTATTTTTATTAATTTTTATTACTGTTTATTTAGTTTTACTTTTTAAGGATATGAATGTTAGTGATAATTCTGAAATAAATATAAATGTAAATGATTCTCCATTTAATAATTAATTAAATTTAAATTTAAACTATTTAAAAAAAAAATATATTTATATATATATATATATATATAAATATATATCATTGAGATAAGTTAAATCTCACACAGCAATTTTAATCATAAATTATATATTTTTAATTAAATATATAAATAATTATTATTAAAATATTTCTTTCTACGTAGCATATACTTTGCCATCTATTTAAATTTTTAGATAGATGAAGAAATATTTTTAAAATAATAATTATTAAAATATTGTTATAGTACATATTTTTACTATTAAAACAATATAAATATGGTATGAGGGTTAATTATAGGTGTATATAATAACTAATAATCTAATATGATTTAATTAGTTTAAATTATAAAAAATATAATAAATATAAATTATTATAAACCAAAATCATAAAATTAAATAGATTTTTATTATAAAATCTAATAGCATCGGATAGATGACAATATATAGAATAAAAAAATATTGTAATAGATTTTTCATTATAAAATCTAATAGCATCGGATAGATGACAATATAGCATACAAATAGGGTATAGCATACATACAGGGCAGCATATAGCATACAAATAGGGTATAGCACATATACAG
>CEUJ01179912.1_pt1 | contig 15564 bp, 19 predicted proteins | sample 361531 | NCBI WGS metagenome assembly CEUJ01 (sample SAMEA2622842, study PRJEB7988) | marine metagenome | biome: marine biome (ENVO:00000447); feature: marine epipelagic mixed layer (ENVO:xxxxxxxxx); material: "saline water (ENVO:00002010), including plankton (ENVO:xxxxxxxx)" | depth 140 m | reverse complement strand
TAATATTTTAAATATGATTTAATATTTTAAATATGATTTAATATTTTTTATGTTTACGTTTTAGAAGTTTGCGTTTATTACGCGTTTGTTGATGTTTTAAACCATATCCTCTTCTTCTCATACTTTTATGTATATTTTTTACACTTTGTGGTTTTGTAAGCAGAGATATAGATTCTGATACACCTTTTGTTATTTTTTCTAAATTTTTCTTTAAATATTCGTCCATATCCAATAAACTATCTTTTGGTAATCTTAAAATATATTCAATTTCATTTACATGATTTATAATTTTTGTTATTATTAGAGTTTTTTCTGCAGATGACAATGTTTTAGAATGATGTAATTCCGATCTTAAACTACTTATTTTATTAAGTAATTCTAATAATCTTTTTCCTTTTGGTTCTTGTTTAATTTTTTCATTAATACTTCTTATTTTTCTACCAAATTCTGATGGACTAATTGGATTATAGTTAATATATGTATTTTGCCTATGTTCATATAACTCTTTTAATCGTTTAGAAGACATTATATATATATATATAATATAATATTATTAGTATTTATAATAAAAATTAAATAAATAAATAGATATAATAATTTCTATGAATAATAAAAAAATAACAAATAAAAATTTAAAAGTATTTGTTATTAATTTAGATGATTATATTACAAATTATAATAATTTATTACCTTATTTGAATGAACTAGGATTAAAAGTAAAACGTTTTAAAGGTATTAATGCTTTAAAGAATGAACATCTGGATCTTAAATATAGAAAATATATATCATCATTTTCTATTCATTGTACACCAAAATCAGTTATAGGATGTGCTTTAAGTCATATATTATGTTGTAAATATATTTATAATAAATATATTAAAAGAAATAGTAAAGATTGTATAAATAATTATTATCTAATTTTAGAAGATGATGCGTATCCTATTCTAAAACGAAAAAAATTTTTTAAGTATTTAAATAATAATATAAATGAAATTAATATTATAGATAAAGATTGGGAAATTATTCAATTACATAGTGAATGTTTATTATATGAAAAAAGAATTACATATTCTACGCATTATTTTCATTTTAGTGCTGCTGCATATTTGATTTCAGAAGCAGGTATAAAAAAGATCCTTAATATAAAAATAAAAAATCATATAGATTTTATACATCATACATTTATATATTTTAATAAATATAAATTAAAAAAAAATTTATTTTTAACAGATGAAGAATCAAGTCTTAATAGATTAAATAAATTTAATACATTTAATTATTATAGTTTAAAATTTAAAAATTATATATTTGAATTATTTAATAAATATAATAATATTATTTTAAAGAATGGTGAGAAAACATATATACAATTACTACAATATAAATTAATAAAATTTCCGTTTTTTAAAAGAGAATATACAGCAAATGAAATAATTGATTATATATTAGGATTATATATTTTAAAAAAATTAATAAAATATTATAAAATTACATTTAAGATATTATATTAAGACCAATAATGCATTTGGTAAAATTCCTAATACTGTATATTATCTACATATATGCATTAAATGTTTATTATATAAATATAGTTAGAACATATACTAAATCATTTGATATGACTAAAAAAGAATGTAATATAGCACTTTTTAGTACAACAAGTTTATATATCAGTTTAATATACTATTTTGAATCTATAAAACAATAAATAGTATTGTATTGAATATTTTCATTTTTAAAATATTTTTGGCATTTTGTTTGAAACACATTTCATTTCATCTATTCGTTGTTGTTTTTTATTATTTTCTTTATAATCATATGTACAATTATGACTATCAGGATATTTATGCATTTTACAAAAAACTTTATTACATTTACATTGAATGTCTGTTAATTTTAAGCGTCGATTACATCCTTCATAATTACAAACATTAATATTATTAGAAATATCCTTTGACATTTATAATAATATATATAATTATATTTAATTTGTTATAATTTATCTATTTTTATTTTGCTTCTGGCGCTGGTTCTGGCGCTGCTTCTGGCACTGGTTCTGGCACTGCTTCTTGTGTTGCTTCTTGTGTTGCTTCTGGCGCTGCTTCTGGCGTCTCTTGAGCCAATTCTGCTTCAGTCTCTTCAACTATTTTATTTTCTTCGCGTTCTTTTTGTTTTTGATTTTTTAAAATTTCACCTAAACCATGATCATCTGTTTTAGGATCAATAATTACATTATCACCCTCAAATAACTCTCTTCTGATATCAGCACTACTTATTTCCTTATTATCTGAGCCATTTAATAGATTTTCTTCAATAGGATTTTTAATATCACTTGCACTTACTAATTCTCCATCCTCATTTATACTTTGAGTTAATTTATTTCCACTCTTTTCTGCTTTCTCCATATTCTCTCTAATAGCAGTTTCTTTAGCCTCTCTTACACGTTTATCAAATTCTTCTTTAGCATGTACTTCGTTTTTAGTTTTTTCATGCATTAATTTATTTAATTCTTCCTCTAAATATTCTACTTTTCCTGTACGATATGCTTCAGGATGAAATGGGACCCAAATACCAACAGGACCAACATATACATCATGGTGAGGATCAACTTCTCTAATCATTTTACATCTTAACTCGGCCTCTTCTTGTGTTGGGAATGATCCTCTTACCTTAATACCTCTTGTATTTGTTTGGAAATTATGAATTTCATTGAATTTAGTTTCAAGTGAATCTTCATTTTTTTCAATATAAGTTTTATAATCATCTTCAAGTGTAGAAAAGAAAAGATTATCACGTTCTTCTTTTAAATAATCTTGAAAATCTTGTGTCAATAAATCAACATTTACATTATATTTAAAACTTAGAAAATTTAAAAATTGTGAAAATTTTTCTATAGATTTAGACATTTCAAATTGTTTTAGGAAATTCTCAAAATAATATATATTTTTTTCTTTTAAAATTTTTTCAGGAGATACAAAAGATAAACATACAAATTTTTGTCCAGCAATAGGTTTATCTTCATCTAGTAAATCTACATATTTAATAGAATCTTTAGAGTTACTCATTATAATTTAACTAATTTTTTAATTTTAAGTTTTTTAATAAATAAATTATATTATTTTCTTTATTATTTATATAAAATGAATTTTAACATGGGAGAACTTTTCAAAAGAGCAATTAAATATTTAGTAGAAGGTTTACTTGTAGCTATTGCTGCTTATGTTATTCCACAGCGCACTCTAAAATTAGATGAAGTTGCATTAATTGCATTAACTGCTGCCGCTACATTTAGTATTTTAGACACATATATTCCAAGTATGGGTGTCAATGTTAGATCAGGTGCCGGATTTGGTATTGGTGCTAATCTTGTTGGTTTCCCTGGCAATACTCTAAGAATGTAAAATCATATCAATAACAAATTAATAATAATATAAATTTAAAGTTAATTTTAGATTTATATTATTAAAAATGGAATATAATAATTCTGATTTGAAACAAAAACTATTATTAAATACAAATGAGAATAATGATAATGAAAATAATTATAATGAAATTAATAATAATATAAATACAAATAATAAACTCAATAATCAATTGAATGAGAAAAATGAAAATTATAATTTAGATATTAAAATTAAAATTTGGAATGATAATATTGAACAATTATTAAAATGTTGGGGTGAAAAATGTGCTGGATTATCTATAATGCATCAAAATGATAGAAGATATTGGAGAAATGAAAGTAATAAATTTTCAATTGCAAGTATATTAATTACTACACTATCTTCATCATTGTCTTTATCAACAACTTCATCTGCATATCATGAATATATTATGTATTTAGTAGGAATAATTGGATTAATATCGACATTATTACAATCATTTAAGCAATTTTACAATGCAGATGAAAAAGCAAGTGAACATAGAGTAATTTCTAAACAATATTCTAATTTTTATAGAGCTGTTAAATTGCAATTAGCATTAAAACGCGATAATAGAGTTCCTGTTGCAGAATTTACAAATTGGGCATTTAAAGAATATGAAAAATTATTACAAGAATCACCTCCTATAAAAAAAATAACTATAGAAGATTTTAAAAATAAATTTAAAGAATACACATGCCATAAACCAGACATTTGTGAAAATGATATAATAATAGATATTAATAGTCAAGATTAGAAATAATATTTTTTTATAAAAATATTATTTGATTATTTATTAATTGCTTAATTCGAGTAAGCAAGACCACCCATACCACTCATGATACGGAGGACATTGTAGTTAGTGGCGTAGACACGAACTTTCGCAGTGCTGGTTCCCTGGACAGTCGCGTTAGATAGGACAAGCTGTAGGGTAGCGTTGTCAATGCGCGAGAAATTGCATGTGCCAGATGGCTGGTGCTCCTCGGGGCGGAGCGAGAACGAGTAGACATTAATACCAGTGTCTGGGCTGCGAGTGTGGTGCTGGAATGGCTGAACAAGGTCGAAGTAGTTGCCTTCGCGCTCCGAGAAGCGATCCTGTCCATTAAGAAGGATTTTAGCGCAGACAACTGGATTCTCACCCCAGCAATGAAGATCAAGCGCAGTTTCGGCAAGGACGAATGTACCCGCATCAGAGACACCCGAATCTTCTGGGACATTAAAGTTGGGATTCGAGTATGTAGAACCCCAAGCGGCATTTGATAATACATCGTTGGCACCAGCATCCTGGAATAATCCAGACGCATCAATGACCGCATAAGTAGGACCGCCAGAACCCGCACCGGTTAGAGCATTCGAGCCACCGAACGCATGATGAGCGTTGGGGAGAGCATCAACCGCATCAGTGTAATTGAAGGGCTGAGCACCTAATAGTCTGTTTAGAAGAGTTCCGCATTCAAACGATGAGCAGAAGTCAACATTCTGATCAGGCTGAACAACCCAGACTAACTCTTTGCAAGGATGATTGAAGTTAAGTTTGATTTTGTTGGACGATGAACCAACCGATTCATCACCAGTGAACTGTAACTGTTCAATTAGGTATTCGTGGGGATTCTGGGCCATGCGGCGACGCTCCTCAGTGTCTAAGAAGACATAGTCAACGTATAGCGAAGCAGCAGCCATCGACTGTTTGTAGGCATCAGTCGCTTTGCATGAAGCACCGCCTCCACCAGTTAAACTATTTACCGCCCATAAGCATTCATCTAATGGCGATAGATCAATGTTGATTTTAACTTCGTGATACTGTAGAGCAATTAATGGTAGAGCAAGTCCTGGGTTACGGCAGAACCAGAACTGAAGGGGAATGTATAAGAACGATTCTGGTAGCGCGTTGCGAGGAGCGCAAACCTGGCGGGGACCAGATGAATCGCAAGGACCATCAACTGGCGCAAAGTTAGGATCAGTAATGTAGGTTAACTGGGTTGTATTTCCAACCATTTTGTAGTAACCTTTCTCTTGTTCTTTCGAGAGGGTTAACTGATTCCAGATGTGCATCCAGTCACCATACTGGCGATCAATGCGCTGACCACCGATTTCAACCTCAACCTGTGATACTAACTGCTCTCCGGGGAAATCTAACCAGCGAGCATATAATCCGGATTGACTACCGCCGACAGTTACCATACTTTGATTAATTTCAGGAAGTACAACCTGTAAATATGTACGGTACGCTAAATCGCCATTACGAGATATGGTGCAAGTAACACGGCGCCCGAAGTCAGCCTGACCATTGAAAGTCTGTTCAATCGATTCCATCGCAAAGTTAGTGTAACGTCTGTATGTTACTTTCCAGAAAGTGATCTGGGGGTTCGATGTAAGGTATACATCCTGCGCCCCGTAAGCTACTAATTGCATTAAACCTCCACCCATTTTTATAATATTGCTAAAGAAAAAAAATTTTCAAATTTATATTTAATTAATTAATTAAAAAATAAACATAAAAATAATTATATTATATATAAATTTATTTTACATGTATTATCAAGAGAGATAAAATTAAATAAATATTTATTTAATTTTATAAATAATTAATTATGATTATTTATTAATTAATTTATAATTAATTATAAATTAATATTTTTTTATTCCTAAAATATTAAATAATAATTTATTAATTATAATATATATGCCATTAATTAAAAAATTAAATAGTGATAGTGAAAATTTAACTCTGGATAATCAACATGATATAATTATTGATAATTTAAATAAAGAAGAGAAATTAATACCTATATATTCTAATAGATTGGAAAAATTATATTCTGAGTATAAAAAAGAAGAAAATATTGAAAAAAAATTAGAAATCAATGATCAAATAAAAATATTAAAAAATGATATAAAACTTTTAAAAAATAAGAGGAAAAAATATTTACTAAATAATTCAAAATATATTTTTGATTATTTTGAAAAAAAGAAAGAAATAATAAATATTCAATCAAATGATAAAATTAATCTTGATTTCTTCTTTTCAAATGATAATTACAGTGAAAATATAAATAAAAATGAAAGTATTGATAAATATTTTAATAATATAAATAATTCTATTGATATACAAAAGTATTATTTTGACAATAATATTTGCAGTAACTGTGATAATGGTGAATTAATATTTATAGAATCTGATGGATTAATAATTTGTAATAGTTGTCACAAAACGACTAAATATTATATTGAAAATGAAAAACCTAATTATAAAGAACCACCAAAAGAAGTATGTTTCTATGCATATAAAAGAATAAATCATCTTAGAGAGATATTGGCACAATTTCAAGCAAAAGAAACAACTCTTATACCCGATGAAGTTATTAATAATATTAAACTTCAAATAAAAAAAGAGAGAATAACTCTTGATGAATTAACTAATAAAAAAACTAAAGAGATACTAAAAAATTTAAAATATAATAAATATTATGAACATATACCATATATTAAAGAAAAATTAGGTATTAAACCCCCAGTAATGACACAAGAATTAGAGGATAAATTATGTAATCTTTTTACAGAAATTCAACCTGCATATGCAAAATATTGTCCAAAAGAACGCGTTAATTTTTTGAATTATTACTATACTATATATAAATTATGTGAATTATTAAATGAACAACAATTTTTACCATATTTTCCTATGTTAAAAGATCGCGAAAAAAGAATGGAACAAGATTATATTTGGAAAAAAATTTGTCAAGAATTAGATTGGGAATTTATTCCTACAATATAGATGTAAAAACACAATATAATTTAATAAATATAGTAATATTATAAGTTATACTATTACTATATCAATACTATATATGATTAAAACAAGATTTACTACAATAATAATTTTTATCTAATTTTTTATAAAAATCTATTGTATAATATTTTTGACAAACATGACATTTTATATTTGTATATTTTAAAATCAATTTAATTATATCATCATTTAATTCGTGAATATTGTGATAAAAATCATGAATATCATAATTAAAATCCTGGTTCATTAGTAAATACTTTTGGATCTTCTTTATCTAGTTTAAGTATATTATTAAATTTAAATTGTTCTAATAAAAATCCACCCATCATACTAGAAATAAATACAAATGTTGTATTTTTAATTAAATCTTTTAATGGTTTTGTTTCTTGCTCGATAAATCTCATTTCTAAAAACTTGATCAGGAAGTATATTATACTTATAACTATAGAGTTTATAATAAAATTATTCAACATAATATAAATATTAATACTAATAATAATATTTACATTAAACGTATTTTATCTAAATTAGTCTATTTTAATTCTTCTATATCTAATTTTATTTCTTCCTCATTGCCTAAATTATTTAGATCCATTATTTCTAATGGAATATCTATATTATCTTCTTTAATATCTAACATGTCTTCTATAGACTCTAATTTATCTTCTGGTTTATCTTCTGGTTTATCTTCTGGTTTATCTTGTGATATACTTTCTAGTTTACTTTCTAGTTTACTTTCTAATTTACTTTCTACTAAAGAATCTTTGGTCTCTTTAACTAAATTGTTATACATACTAGTTTCTAAAGAATTATCTATAGATTGTTGTTCTGATAATTCATTTAATGATTTATTTGCTTTTAATAAAATATCTGCATCTTTATCCTCTTCTTTTTCTAAATTTTCACGCTTTGATTCATTTTCTTTTAATAATTTCTCTTTTAATTGATTTTCTTTTAGTCTCTCTTCGTCTATTATAGTTTCACGTTTTTCTTCAACTACAACATCAACTTCTTCAGTTTCATCTAAATATGCACGTAGTAAATTTTCTATTGGTATATTTTCTCTAATAGTATCTAAAATTATCTCTCTTATAATTATCTCTAATTCTCTATTATATTTTTGTGTTGTTAAAGGTTTTATATTTTGTTCAAATAAATATATATTTAAATATATTTTTCTTGCTACATTTATGTAAACTTTATGAGTAAAACTATTTATATTTGGTATTTGTATATCGATTTTTTTTTGTTTTAGTCCTACTCTGCATGCAGATAATGCTTTTAATTGAATAATATGCACACAACTAATTAAGTCTTCTATATAATTACAATTTGATGCCTCTATTATTCTGGCAGTCTCTTTTTCAACTATAGCAGGACTCCATTTTGGTATATTTACTAATAAATTTTGAAATGTCATTAAATATTTACTCTCTTCATCGTTATTTTTACATAAATTAATTGCTTCATTTAATATTGATTTTAAACCACTTATAATACAAGGTGTATATACATTAATTAATCGAATACACCATTCATTTTTTGATTCATTCAGTGTATTAATATCATAGTCATCCATCTTTTAATCTTTATTTATGTTTTAAAATTATAATTACAACGAAAATATATAAATATTAATAAAAACAATATTAATATTTTTTCATTTCTAAATTCTCTAGAAATATTTTCAAATATTGCCAATGTTCTGTATTTTATTAAATTATTATTATTTTCATTATTATTATCATATTCCATATTTTCTATATATTTCATAACATCCAATGCCGAATATCCTTTATTATATATATTATTTACTACAGGAATTATTTCATGTAAATTTTTACAATGTTTTGATGTTATAATTTTTTTTAGATGTTGTATTCTATAATAATTTGGAGATTCATTATTGAATATTTTATAGTAATTTGTTATTTTATTAGATACTATTGGATCTGGTATATATATTAAACAAAATCTTGATATTATAGGTTTAATTAATTTTTCATAATTATCAATAACTATAAAAAATCTAGTAGTTGTATTATATACTTCTATTAATCTTCTCAATGCTGATTGTGCATCAATTGTTAAATAATCTGCATTTGTTAAAATTACACATTTTATTTTACGATAATTAGTATTTGTAATAACAGAATTTGAAAATAATTTAAGTTCTTCTCTTATAAATTTTATATTACCTTTACCATGACAACAATTAATATTTAAAATATTATTCTTAATAGATTCATAATTATTATTTGATATCTTATTAATAAAATATTTTAATATAAATTTTTTACCACATCCATTATTACCATATAATATTAAATTAGGAATTTGATTCATTTCTATAAAATAATTTAATTTATCAATTATTTCTTTGTGATTATTATTAAAATATATATTTGAATCTAAGGTAAAATAATTTTTATTATTTATAAAATCTAAATTCATTATAAATAATAATAATTAAATATTTATACTTTTTAATATATTAATTGTTTATGCATAACTTTGTAAACTCTGTGTATAAGGATTACTTTTAAATGCATTTAATAATGAACTATCTAATCTATTATTACACTGTTCTGGATAAGTTACTGGAACTTTTTGTTGATTTCCCATAAATTCTTGAGATGGTATTGACCCAGAACAATTTGATGGGACCCACATTCTATTATTATTTCTATCTGAATCTATTTTATAGTTTTCTACATTCATGTTTTGATTAAACATTTGTGTTCCGCCTTGATTTATTCTACTCTCATATGATTTATTAACATTATCAGTTCCAAATTGTTGACTATATTCATCGCGCATTCCATGTGTATATGAATTACCTCCTCCTGTATAATTTACACTTGTAGTATCGCGTTGATTTTGTATAGGAGTTTGTGAATTTGTTTCATATCCATTATTGTTTTTTCCTTGGACATTTAAATGATTCATATTTATTCTATCACATGTCATATTACGTATAGTTGTTTTTGGTTTATCATTTTTATTTACTACATAATTACCCTGATTCTCAGTGTTATTTATATTACCACATTCTCTCAAATTTCCTACTACATTTTCTTTTCTTGATGGTCGTAAAATATTATTAATTGGTGCAAGTATTGATTTTAATGCACCTGAAACACCGCCTAAATTTAATTGATCTTGTGTAGTAGATCTGTTATTTGGTAAATTACTATAACTATCAATGCTGTAATCATTTTTATTTGCAGTATTTTGACCTTGTAAATTGGGTGTTTTAATATTAAATGCTCCCAATTGTTGTCGTTTACTCTCTTCGTAATTATTTTCTGTATAAGATACTTGTTTTCCTGATCTACCTGAACCATAATATTCTATTCCCATGGATTCTAATTTTTCATCTTTTATTAAATTTTGACTTCTCACAGTTGGTTTTTGTTCTATGCCTGTTGTTGTAAACCAATGTTCTTTTCCAGATTCGTAAAATTTGTCTGGTAAATGTTTCTCTATTTTTCCTGGAACTCCTAAATTTTTTATTTGTGATGCACCGGGTCCTTGTGGATTATTATATATATTTGTCATCTTAGGTTTATTGCTTATTCTTAGTTCATCCACATTTTTTGGCATATAATTGTCTCTTCCTATTAAACCAGAATTAAAACCTCCAACTCCATCTGTTGTATATCCTAAATTTAATCCAGGAGCAACCTTTTCTTGGTCCCATAAGTTTACATTATTCATTTTATTTGCGGTATTCATTCTTGATTGAAAAAAATCAGTGTTATTAGGAGCACCATTTTGCCAACTCATACTCTCTTGAGGTTTAAATAATGGCGCGGTTTCTTCTTTAACAAAATGAAGATTGCCTGTACCCTGTTTATTATCTAAAATTGCTTCTGAGAGATTACTATCAGCAGTTGCGCCCCTTATTTTAGATCCAAAAAAAGGAACCATATTATTGTGTTGGAAATCAGATTTATTAATAGTATTTCCAGTTAAACTTTTAATTGTATCATTTGTATTATTTCCTACTCCAGCGCCATATGTTTGTTGCTCACTTATATTTTTATAATTTGTTGAGTCAAAAAATTTATCAGTATATACTGTTGAATTATTTGTATTAATTGGTAAATATTGATCAGTTGCTGTATTTTCACTATCTGTATTAGAAGTAGACATCTCATCTATATTGAAAAAATTTTCTTGGCATTTTGTATTATTTACTGGATTATATTTTTTTTTTTTATCTTGATTTGCTAAAATAAATAATGATCCTAATGCTACTATTGGAATTGCTAATTCAGCCATTTATATATAATTAATATAAATATAATAATTATATATTATTTAACATTACTAAATATTATTTATTGGTGACTTTTATCAAAATAGTCTTTTTCTGTTATTCTTGAACTTACATTATTAACAAATGGAATTTCAGCATTATTTTGAGGATTATTTAACAGATAATTGAAATTATTTTGTTCTTGTCCTTTTATATTCCATGCTGGCATCATTGCTCGTGGTTGTTCAGTAAACATACCATAATTAGGATACTCTACTTCACTACTATTTGGTAAATAATTTTTGTAATTATTTTCTTTTACACAATCTCGTTTTAATGGTCTATTTAATCCTTTTAAACTATTCTCTATGGCTACTACATTTGTCTGTAAATTTCCACCCCACTTTTGTAATCTAACATAAGGATCTTCCATATAATAAGGTTTTAGTCCATTTCCAGGTACATTCATTATATATTTACCTACGTTTGAACTTTCTTCTACTTGTTTTGCTATTCTACATGGATCATCATGAAATCTTGTAAATGACATTTATATTAATTTAATATTATTTTATTTTAACAATATTTTATTTTAACAATAATATTTATTACATTTAATAAAAATTATATTTTTAAATTGACATAAAATTTTTTTATAGTATTTTATTACAATGACTCCTCCATTTATTTTTAGTATTGAAGGTAATATAGGTTCTGGAAAATCTACTCTAGAACAATATCTTAAAACTAATCTTCAACTAAATAAATACAAAATCAAATTTTTAGATGAGCCTGTTGCAACCTGGAATACTATTAAAGATAAAGATGGTGTAACTATTTTAGAAAATTATTATCAAAATCAGGATAAATATGCTTTCAGTTTTCAAATGATGGCATATATTAGTAGACTTTCTATTATTCGCCAAGCATTGCGTGAAGATTATGATATTATATTTACCGAGAGGAGTATCTATACTGATCGTAATGTTTTTGCTAAAATGTTATATGATTCTGGAAAAATTGAGGATATTAATTATGCTATATATTTAAAATGGTTTGATGAATTTTTAGAAGAAATTAAGGATATTAAAATTATCTATCTTAAAACTGATCCTAAAATCGCCAATGAAAGAGTTTTAAAAAGAAATCGTGAAGGTGAGACAATCCCTTTAGAATATCTTACAATGTGTAGCGATTATCATAATTCGTGGATTGATAATCTAGACGCAAATAGTAAATTAGTCATTGATGGAAATGGTGATAATAGTGTTGATAATTATTATGGTCTTATCATGACTGAAATCAAAAATTTTATTCTTGGATTAAATGTGTAAATATGTTTGATTATTTAAAAATCCAATTTATTATATTAATTAATTTATTAATTAATTTATTAATAAAATATTTATTAATAAATTTTTTTGGGTGTTTATCTACGGGTTTTGCGATGTCTGCGCGATTTATGGGAAGATCTCTTTTTACGCGATTTTCTGCGTTTTTTGTGGGATTTTCGCCCTTTAATTTGTTTTTTAGATAGTTGGATTATATTTTTTTTCCAAAATGCATTTGGTTTATTGGGATTTTTTCTTGTATATTTATATGGCTTAAATTTACTACTATTTTGTCTTCTGCCGCCGCTAAAGCCCTTGTGAATCTTAAACCGATCATATTCTTCTTGGATCGCCTGGAAGCGGGCAGTCGCCTCCGGGCTGTTGCCGTGCTTGTCGGGATGGTACTTCGCTGCCATGCGCCTGTACTCCTTCCCCGCCTCCTCCTTTGACATGTCCAGCGTGAAATAATTATATTCGCCGATGTCTGTGTGCGGATCCGCCTCCTCCTTCTGCTCCGCCTCCTCCCTCGCCTCGGCCTCCGCCTTCTTCCTGCGCTGCTCCTTGTCCATTTCTTCGATTACTTCCAATCGTTTCCTCCTTGTCTCTTCCTCGGGCTCCGCCAACTCCAGCGGCCTCTTTGTTTCCCAAGATTGACTCGTCAAAGAGCTGCTGACCCATTCTTGTTTCGCGAGGTGAAGATAACTCTCTGGTACTCCTTTAATATATTCCTCTTGACCTAAGGGTTGATCTAAGGGTTGATCTAAGGGTTTTGGTTTTATTTTGTATCTTATTAAATTATTAATTACCCTGTCAATTTCAGTTGTTGTTTTACTTTCTTCTTCTTTAGATAATTCATAAAGTTCCTGATTAATTCTTTCATCATCCATATCAATTTCAATAATTTCCGCTCTAATAGATTCGGGTTGTTCTCCAGGCCGCGGCACACACATAAGATGGGTGCAGAAAACAAATTGGCTTTTAACATACTTGCTTTTGATAAAGTCTCTTTGAAAGATGTCGTCTAGATATAATTTTTTATAAATACTTTGTTTTAAACAATAACTAAGATACTTCAGTGGATTATTAGTAAAGTCTTTCTTTGGATTATTATTATACCATTTCGAATTATCCTGGATTATTAAAGGTGTGTTCAACTCAACCAGCTTAGTTATTATAAGTGTTGATGTAAGTGTTGATGACAAACTCAATGTTTTACTAGTTTCATTGTATATAATACTGTCTGCATCAGCTATCATAATACTACCGTTGGGGGTCGTATCTGGCTTGTTATTTTTATAGTAATAAAATCCGGCCTCCTGCGGGACAAATACAAAATAACGTGTACGTATGTTTCTATGGCCGCGCCAGTCCGCAGTTCTCGCTTCTTTTTTTATCCAGCCGGTAATAGCATTGGGCATGTTTGTCATTTCGTTAACCGATGTACCTCCGCCTTTCAGTTTTCTCCCCAATTTAACACTTCTACGATATTTCTTATCTTTTCTATTATGTTTCTTTATTTTTCGACTAACCATATATATTATTATAATATAAAAATAAAGAAATTAAAATATAACTAAATATAATATTTTATTAACCTATTATATATGTCTTTAACATCGTTACAAAAGAGAAAAAGCGTTGGATCTAGGCATCGCCGCCATAAAAAATCGGCGGCAACGAGACAATCTGTTAAGAAATCACAACCTAAGAGTAGAAGCGCGAGAACGAGCAGAAGCCCAAGTCACCATAGTTCAAGATCTTCTCCAAAACATAGGGCAGCAACTAGATTACAAAAAATTGTCCGCGGTAGACAGACGCGTCGTTCAGTTTTAGGATCGCCAAAAACATGCGCGATATGTTTAGAAGATGTTAATAATTTAAATAAAAATACTGCTCAATGTGTTGGCAAACATCCATTTCACCAAAAATGCCTTGATGAATGGTTGCAACGAGACAAAAAACAATCTTGCCCTGCTTGTAGAGGACCAATTAAATTAACAGAAGAACAACAGACAAAACTTTTATTAAATCGATTTTCCAATGAAGACTTAAATGCTATGGAAACAATGTTTTCTTATTTTGTTGATTCGGTGCTTGTATTTTATGAACACGATGTGAAAAAAATACCCGCTTTAGAAAAACGTATAATTCCTGAATTAGCAGAATCCTTGAAAATTGTAAATGAAATTATCAAATTAAAAAATATGTCAATGAAAGAAATAAAAAATTTGTTAAGAGAGAATAAAATAGGACTAATGCAATTACAAATAATGTTAAATTTACAATATGATAAATTAATAGATTCATTTAAATTGGTTCAACAATATAAAAAGGCACGCGTTGACATCTATCGCAGTGCACAAATGGGAATAGATTATGGTCCAGATAATATTGCACGACCAGCAAGAACGGAACGCGGAAATGCAATGACCAGACGAGTAAGAAGCCATTAAATTATTAATTGTAATATCAAAAAGTAGATTTTTATATTTATATAAATATATGACTAATTTTAAAACCGCAAGATTATAGAAATCGTTTTTGGAGAACTGTTATTGGGAATATTTATATAGGTTTACATGAATATAGAATATTTAGAGAAGTGGGTTCTATTAACTATATACAAACCGAAGCAGCATTTATGGATATATTAAAAAATGTCATGAATTATCAAGAAACACGTGATTATTTATATGATGACTATTTATATACTGAATTAGTAGAATATGTATTAGGGCATAATGATTAATATTTAAT
>CEUJ01095532.1_pt1 | contig 15607 bp, 13 predicted proteins | sample 361531 | NCBI WGS metagenome assembly CEUJ01 (sample SAMEA2622842, study PRJEB7988) | marine metagenome | biome: marine biome (ENVO:00000447); feature: marine epipelagic mixed layer (ENVO:xxxxxxxxx); material: "saline water (ENVO:00002010), including plankton (ENVO:xxxxxxxx)" | depth 140 m | reverse complement strand
TTTCTAATTTAGTCTTAAGAAAAAATACATTATTTCAAAAATTTAAAAAAATTATAAAAAAAGATAAAATATATTATATTGAGGGAGATTATCTTTGGGGAAGGAAATCAAAATTAGATGGTTGGCGATCTAAGGTTAAAAAGTACACATCCACACTTGGTGCTGCAATACATATTTTTGATTTAATTTTATGGATGACTGGTCAAAAACCTATATCTGTGACAACTTTTGGTAATAATATTGGATCTAAGAACTCAGTTTTTAAAAAAGAATCATTTTTAATATATGTCTTAGAGTTTAAAAACAAACTTATTGCAAAAATAACAGCTAATTTATCATGTTCATATAATCACTTTCATGAAATAAGAATATTTGGTAAAAAGCAAACTTTAATACATTCATTGCCTGCAACCTATAAATTTATTCCGAAAAAGAAAAATAACATTTATAAAAACATAAAAAATAACTATCCTGAAAACTATAACAAAAAGAAATTAATTAGAGAATTTATTCTTAATTTAAGCAAAAAACAAAATATAATGTCTCACCAAGAACAGTTTAATTTAATGAGTTTATGTTTTGCAGCGGATAAATCTTTTAAAATAAAAAAGAAAGTAAAAATTAAATATATATGAAAATAAAATTTTCTGAGAAAATCATATCAAGTAAATGTTTAAAAGATATAAATGACATAATCAAAAGCGGATGGCTTACTCATGGAAAATATACTACATTATTTGAAGAGAAATTTAGAAAGTTTACAAATTCCAAGTATTCTCTTACTGTTTCGAGCTGTACTGCTGGACTTCATTTGTCATGTCTCGCCGCAGGATTTTCAAAAGGTGATGAAGTTATAGTTCCAGCAATGACACATACGGCGACTTCGCATGCAATTGAATATACAGGGGCTAAGGCAATATTTTGCGATGTTGATTCAAAAACTGGTAATTTAACAATTGAAAATTTAAAAAAAAAAATTTCTAAAAAGACCAAAGGTATAATCATAGTGCATATGAATGGAAAGCCATGTGATTTAGATGGTATTAAAAATTTTTGTAATAAGAAAAAAATTAAAATTATTGAGGATTGTGCGCATGCTTTAGGCACGAGATACAAAAAAAAGCATGTCGGAAATTTTGGATTATCTGGATCTTTTTCTTTTTATCCAACTAAACAAATAACCACTGGTGAAGGAGGAATGATAATAACAAATAACAAAACTTTTTTTAATAATATTAAAAAGCTTAAAGCCTTTGGAATTGATAAAGAGATTGGGGAAAGAAAAAAACCTGGCGAATATGATGTAAAACTTCTTGGATACAATTACAGAATGACGGATTTCCAATCTTGCTTAGGATTAAGTCAACTTAAGTATTATAAAAAGTTTTTGTCGAAAAGACAAAAAATAGCAAAAAGATACCACCAAAACTTTAAAGGTAATCAACAGATTCAACAGCTCGATTTTTCAAAAGAAAATTCTTATTTCATCTATCCAATTTTAATTAAAAATAGAGATAAATTAGTCAAATTTTTAAAAAGAGTTAATATTGGGTTTAGTATACATTATCCAAAAATTATTCCACAGATGAGCTACTATAAAAATAAATATAAGTTGAAAAAAAAAAGTTACAAGAATGCAATAGATTATGCAAAAAAAAACATTTCATTACCTGTTTATCCAACTTTAAATAACAAACAAGTAGACTACATCTCAAAAAAAATATTAAACTTTATAAGCAATGAAAAATAAAAATATTCTTTTAGTAGGAGGTTGTGGATTTATTGGCCATAATCTCGCGTTGGAGTTAGTAAAAAAAGATTATAATGTATCAATTGTTGATAGTTTAGCAGTAAACAATCTTCTCTCTTTCACAGATAATTCTATAGTAAATAAAAGTCTTTATAGAAATATATTGAATAACAGAATCGAGTTAATAAACAAAAAAAAAATAAGTTTGTATATTGAAGATGCAAGAAATTATCACTCTATCTCTAAATTGTATGACAAAATTAACCCAGATATTATTATTCACTTAGCTGCAGTTTCACACGCCAACAAATCAAATAAAGATCCTCACTCAACTTTTGATCACAGTTTAAGAACATTGGAAAACACTTTAGATTTTTCTAAAGATAAAAAGATTCATGTAATTTATATGTCCTCAAGTATGGTTTATGGAGATTTTAAATCAGATTCAGTAAATGAAAATGAAATTTGTAAACCAATTGGGATTTATGGAAGTTTGAAATATTCTGGTGAAATTATTTTGAAATCTTATAATAAAATTTTTGATTTACCTTATACAATTGTAAGACCTTCAGCATTATATGGAGAGCGATGCGTCAGCAGAAGAGTTGGGCAAATATTTATAGAATCGGCGCTAATGAAACAAGATATATTAATAAATGGGGACGGAAATGATAAATTAGATTTCACATATATAGATGACCTTATACAAGGAATTGTTTTATGTTGTGAAAATAAAAAAGCGAAAAATGAAACATTCAATATTACTTATGGCAATGCAAGAAAAATTAATGATCTTCTTGCGGTATTAAAAAGTCAATTTAAGGATATAAAGGTTAATTATGTGGCTAAAGAAAAATTTGTACCAGAGAGAGGTACTTTAAATATAGATAAAGCAAAAAAACTTTTAGGTTATAATCCATCTTTCTCAATAGACAGCGGATATAAAAGATATATTGAATGGTATAAAAATTTTTTCGAGAAAAAAATGCTAAATGATTAATAGACTTAAAAGACCTTTAATTATTGCAGAAATAGGTAACAATCATGAAGGAAGTTTTCAAACTGCAAGAAAACTTGTTCATGAAGCTGCAAAATGTAAAGTCGATGCAATTAAATTTCAAACTTTTAGTGCAAATAATCTTGTAAATAAAGAGAATATAAAAAGATTTAAACAACTTAAAAAATTTGAATTAAGCAATAATGAATTCATTAAGTTATTTAAATTAGCAAAAAAATTTAAATTAAAATTTATTTCCACACCTTTTGATGTTGAGAGCGCAAACTTTTTAGGAAAATTTGTTGATATGTTTAAAATATCTTCAGGAGATAATGATTTTTATCTATTAATTGAGTCTGTATTAAAATTTAGAAAACCAACAATAATATCAACTGGTTTTATGAATTCCTCTGAAATACAAAATTTGATAAAAATGATAAAAAAAAATAAATTTCCACTCAAAAAATTAACGCTATTACATTGTATATCTGATTATCCAGCAAAAGACTTCGAAGCAAACTTAAAATCAATTAGTTATTTAAAAAAAAAATTTAAAATCAATATTGGTTATTCTGATCACACTATTGGTATAATTGCACCTATAATAGCTACTACGTTAGGCGCAAAAATTATTGAAAAGCACTTTACATTAAATAAAAGATTCTCAAAATTCAGAGACCATTATTTATCGGCAGACCCAAAAGAAATGAGACAAATCGTGGAGTCAGTTACTAGAACTCAAGCTATGTTAGGTAAATATGAAAAGAAAATTTCACCAAGCGAAAAAATTAATTTAATAAATACGCGAAGATCTATTTATGCAAATGGAACAATTCAAAAGGATGAGACTTTAAACATATCAGATTTAAAATTTTTGAGACCTAGAGTGGGTATATCTCCAAATCAATATTTTAAAATAATTAAAAAAAAAACAAAAAAAATAATTTTGAAAAATAGTTTAATTAAAACAAATGACTTACTCTGAAACGTTTGTAAAAGAAAAAACTTAATATGTGCGGAATAGCTGGATATATTGGTAAAAAATATTTACCTAAAATATTAATTAATAATACTTTAAATTTAATGGAAAAAAGGGGTCCAGATAATCAAAATTATTTTTACTATAAAAATAGTGATGGCTATAATGTGTACCTCTTATCTTCAAGATTAAATATTGTAAATCAAAACAAAAATTCTAACCAGCCATTTAAAATTAATGAATATGTAATTATATTTAATGGTGAGATTTATAATTATTTATATTTAAAACAAAAACTCAAAAAACTTGGTATTAAAGTTTTTACATCATCAGATACCGAAGTAATTTTACGCCTTTTTATTTTGTATGGTGAAAAATGCTTGAAATATTTTGAGGGCATGTGGAGTCTTGTAATTTTAAATACTAAAAATAATAAACTTTTTTTTTCAAGAGATAGGTTTGGCGAAAAACCTCTGTTTTACATGTCTAATGTTAAAAATGAATTATATTTTGGATCAGAGACTAAATTTATTCAATCTCTTTATGAAAAAAAAATAAATATCAATTCAAATCAATTAATCAATTATTTAAATCTAGGTTATAAGTCTTTATACAAATACAATGAGAGTTATTTCGAAAATATCAAAGAATTTCCTAAAAGGTCATTTTCATATTCAAAAATAGGTAGAAATTTTTCTATAAAAATTTATTGGAAACTTAAATTTTTAGAAAATAAAAATATAACTGAGATTGATGCAATAAAAGAAACTAGGAAAAAAGTTATAAATAGTATTGAGAAAACAATTAATGCAAATGTGCCAGTTGGAATTTGTTTAAGTGGCGGGATTGACTCTTCGATTATTGCCTCTGTAACAAAAAAAATACTCAACAAAAATATAAAAACTTTTTCGATTTTTGATAATGATCCTAGATACGATGAAAGAAATAATATCCATAAAATTACAAATGACTTAAAGGTAAAGAATATACCTGTAAATTTAACAAGGGATAAAACCTTTGAAAGATTGGAAAAATTAATCGATTACCGAAAAGCACCTGTAGCTACTATTAGTTACTACAATCATTCCATTATGTTAGAAAAAATGAAAAAAAATAAAATTAAGGTAGGTATACTTGGAACAGCTGCTGACGAAATATTTGCAGGTTATTATGATCATTTCCTTCTTCAACTATCTGTTTTATATAAAAACAAAAAAAGAAAAGAATATTTTAATAATGAAAAATTTTTTTTTAGTGAGTTTGCAAAAAAATTTATTAGAAACCCACTTTTAAAGGATCCTTATAAATACATAAAAAATCCTTCGTCAAGAGAACATATATTTGATGAATATACAAAAATAAATAAATTCTTAATTAGAAAGTCTAAAAACAGATTCTCAGAGGTAAATTTTTCAAATGATTTATTAAGAAATAGAATGCTTAATGAATTGAATGTTGAAACTACCCCAGTAATACTAAATGAAGATGATCTAAACTCAATGAATTTTTCAATAGAGAATAGAAGTCCTTACTTAGATAGCACCCTAGTAGAATTTGCATACACATTGCCGACAAGGTTTCTAATTAAGAATGGTTATAATAAATATCTACTTAGAGAGGCATTTAAAGATATTGTTTGCGATGATGTTATTTTAAATAGAAAAAAAATTGGTTTCAATTCTTCAATAAATAATGTTTTTAATTTCACAAATAAAGAGATTCGAAAAGAGATTTTAAATAAGAGATCACCAATATTTGATTTTGTTGAATACAAAAAATTTAAAAAAATTATTAATCAAAAAAAATATCAAAACTATTTAAGTAAATTTGTATTTTCAGTTATAAACGCAAATATTTTTCTTAAAAAATTTTACTAGTATATGTTATACAATATTAAATCAACTTATATTAAAAAAATATCATGATACGAATTACTGGGGCAATGAGTGAAAACAAAAAATTAAAAGTTTCAACAAGTATATTTGATAAAAAATACCCCTTTAAAAAAAAAATTACTATTTCTAGAAACAATATGTTTCAATTGTTTATTTATTCAAAAAAAAAAATAAAATATTCAGATTATATTTTTGAGAATGACGATGTTTTTATATTCAGTTTTGATAATAACTTTATTGAAAAATTAAATAAAAATAAGAACAAAAATTTAAAAAAATTGTTTTTTAATGATGTTTCTTCCTCAATTTATCTTGAGAAAAAAAAGGATTTGTATTTAAAAAGAAGTATTTTTTCCGCGAATACTATATATTTTACTAGGAATAAAAATAATTATTTTTTTTCATCTGAAATTAAAATCTTACTTTTAAATAACAAGAAAAAGTTTTCAATTTGTAAAAAAATTTTGGCAAATTTTTTATGCAGAAATTATAGGTTAGTTTTTGGAAGAGGATATACTTTTTTTAATAATATTTATGAAATAAAAACTGCTTGTTTTATAAAAATTTCTTCTAAGATCTCAAAACAAAAACAGTACTGGTTACCATCTTTAAAAAATAAATTCTCAACTAAACCATTTAATGAATTTAGAAAGTCTATCGAAAATGCCATATCACAACAACTATCAAAATATAAAAAACCAATATTTTTAGTAAGTGGTGGTCTTGACTCTACTCTAATTGCAAGTTTTGCAAAAAAAATTACAAAAAAAAAAGTAAATACTATTTCGGCCATATTTAAAAAAAGTAAAAAATTTGACGAAAGTTTCTATATAAAGAAGTTAAACAGTAAAATAGCCAACAAATCATATTATATTGATATGAGTGATAAATTTTTTGTAAGATGGTTAGAAAGAAAAGAGAAAAATTTCGATCAACCACTTTTATCTCCTGTCTATCTTTTAATGAATTATATTTTATTTTTTATAGAAAAAAAAAAATATGACTCAGTTTTTGGTGGAGGTGGTGGAGATATACTTTCAATGGGAACCTATGAGTATCAACCTTACATTTTTGCAGATTATCTTAAAATCTCAAAGAAAAAATATGATAAGGAAATTTTAAAGTGGAATATTAAGCAAAAAAAACTAATTAGATATTGGCCTACAGATAATTTGAAAATGCAAAATTTAATCAGAAAACTAACGGGAAAAAATGGTAAAATTTATCATAATCCTGATTGGGTAAAATCCAATAGTTCAGTTTTAAACTTAAAATTTTTCAAAAAAAAGGATTTAACCTTTGTACCAAATATAAAATACAAATTTCCATCCTACATACAATCAAGGATTGCGGATGAAATTTTTTCACAAGCGATGCCAACACACTTTATTGAGGAATTAAATATGTCTGAATATAAACTTAGTGGTTCTGATCCATTTTTAGATAAAGACCTAATTGAAAAATGTTTTAATTTAAAATTAAAACATATTACATCAAACGGATATGCAAAAGTTTTGTTTAGAAAATCTTCAAAAGGAATTTTACCAAATATAGTAAGACTAAGAAAGGAAAGAACTGGATTATCAATTCCAATAGATGATTGGTTTGTAAAGGGACCTTTAAATAAGTACTTTAAAAAATTATTAAAAAATTCTTCTAATAAAAAAATTTTAAATATAGGTTTTGTAAAAAAAATTCTTTTAGAACACGAAAAAAAAATTAATGACAATTCTTGGTTGCTTTGGCGATTAATAAGTTTCATGATTTGGAAAAAAAATTATAATGGACATATTAAAAATTAATCAAAAAAAATACATTAATAAACATCCACAATTTTTAGAGGGCGTTGATAAGGCTTATAAAAATTTAAAAAAAATAAAATTAGAAAAAATTAATATTAAAAGATTGGAAAATAAAAAAAATAAAAAAATTTATCTTATTGATATATCTAATAATGAAACGAATTGTTTTAAAATAAGAGGTGCGTATAATGAAGTTATAAATAATAAAATAATGAATGCTAAATATTTATGTGCAGCATCCTCAGGAAGTTTTGGTATAAGTGTAGCTTTAAGTGCTAAATTATTAAATAAAAAATCAATTATTTTTGCTCCAAAAAATCTTACAAAAAAAAAGAAATTAATATTAAAAAAATATGATGCAGAAATAGTTTATTCAAAAGACTACGAAACAGCAAAAAAATTTGCAAAAAAAAATGGGTTAAAAAAAAATCATTTATTTATTGATGGCTTAGGGAAAAATGTACTTTATGGGAATGGAACATATTTAAAAGAATTATACCAAAAAAAGATAAGTGAATTTAAAAATAATAAGAAATTAGCTTTTATTGTTCCTTTGGGGATTGGTAGTCTAGCAGTTCCAGTTGGTTTATATTTAAAGCATAAGAAAATAAATTTTGACTTGTTTGTTGTAGAACCCAAAAATTATGGAAAATTTTATTCAAATTTAAAAAATATTAAAATATCAAAGTATAAACCCACGCTAGCTGATGGAGCAGCTGTGAAAATATTACCTAACAAATCAAAAGTATCCCTTATGAGTTTAGTTAGGTTCGTTGTTACTCTTAATGAAAAGGAAATAAAAAAAAGTATTCAAACTATTAACGAGAAGAAAATTTTTAAAAGAGATGTTGAGGGAGCAGGTGTGTTAAGTTTTGGTTCGTATTTATTCGGTCAAGAACATTTTAAAAAATATGATTGTATTTTCATATTTATAACAGGAAAAAATAAATAAATTTAAAGTTAAAATTTATGTGTGGAATTAATGGATTGTATTCAATAAATAAAGTTCGAGAAGATCTTAAAAAAAAATTTAAGCAATCCTTAAATCTATTAAATTTTAGAGGACCAGATCAAAAAGGTCACTTTGCTTATAATAATGTTTTAATTGGCAATACAAGACTAAAGATAAATGATACTAATAATATTCAAGTACCACTACTTTATCAAAAAAGGTATATAATTTCATTTAACGGTGAACTAATAAATTTTAGAGAATTAAAAGATATTTTTTTTAAAAAAACTGAGTTCCAAACTAGATCAGATACAGAGGTTGTTGCAGCGATGTACCATAAATTTGGAAATAATTGTCTTAAGTATTTTAATGGAATGTTTGCATTTGCGATTTTTGATATTTTAAAAAATGAGTTGTTTTTAGCGCGTGATAAATTTGGTATAAAACCTCTATATTACTATCAAACATCGAGTTTTTTCTCTTTTTCATCTGAAATCAAATCTTTAATAAAATTTTGTAAAAATATTAAGCCTAACATCTCTAGTTACGATGAATTTATTGTTTTTGGATCTTTAGCGGGTAAAAAAACGTTTTATAAAGATGTTTATAAACTTAATCCTTCGACCTATATGAAAATAAAAATTAAGAAAGGAAAAATTTTCAAAAAAGAAAAGCACTATAATATCAATGAAAGAAGAACAAATTTCAAAAATAAAGAGGATACTTTATCATTCCAAAAACTATTTAAAAATGTAATTAATGATTGGACAAATAGCGATGCTAAAAGTGGAATTTTTCTAAGTGGTGGTATAGATAGTTCCCTTATTCTAAAATTTTGTAACAAAAAAAGTCGACCTAAAACATTTTCCTTTTATTATAAAAAAAAAAATCCAGAATTGAAAAAAATAAAATATATTCTTGAAAAGAACTCTTTGAGAGGTCATATTTTCAAATTTTCAGATACAAATCTTTATGACGATATCAAAAATTATTCATCGCTTTTTAGTCAGCCATTACATGATCTAGGGAATTTATCATTACTAAGACTTTGTAAAATGACCAGACAAAGATCAAAGTTTAAAGTTATTTTAACAGGAGATGGAGCAGACGAACTATTTGCTGGATATAAAAGGCATTTTGATTTTCAAAAATCCAACCAAAAAAGAAATATAATTTTAGGAAATAATATACTTTCTGTAAGGAGATTAAAATTGGTAAAGAAAAGAAAAAAATTTAATTTTATTACCCCTGAAAGACTAAAAAAATTTAATGAAATAAAAAAAAAAAATAATCTCGATACAATTCTTAGCTATGACCAGACATTTTTTTTGGAGTCATACTTAAATAGATCAGACCTATGTAGTATGAAATACGGCATAGAGTTAAGACCAGTATTTTTAGACTTAAGGATTTTTAATTTTGCGAGAAGGTTAAAAAATTCTTTAAAAATACAACCTTTGGGAAAAAAAGTAATACAAAAATATTTTCTTAAGAAAATTTCATCACATTATTATGGAAATAAATTCTCTTTCGATTCAAATAAATATTATATGTCAGCTCCTTCAGAAGTTTTTTTTAGAAGAAAAAAAACAGAAATATTTTTTAAAAGATTTATAAATTTAAAAAGTAAAATATCAAAATTTTATGATATTGATAAAATTGAAAAATTATTTAAGGAGCATAGAAATCGAATAGCAGATCATTCAAATTTTTTATTACGAGTATTGTCTCTTGAGATTTGGTTAAAATCACTTGATTAGTCCAAAAAATAGTTTAAAAATTTCAAAATTATTTATTTGAAAAAACTTTAATAAAAAAGTTATATTAAATGAAAATTAAAAAGTCGAATAGGTTATTTACAGCCGGAATTACAAAATTAAAAATAATAGACAAAGGTTCGATTTATTTAAAAGATGATAACCAAGTCACCTTTAGATATAAAAAAAGTGAGTATGATGTTTGCAGAAAAAATTGGGGATATTATGCTACGCCGTCTATAAATGGTAGGCTTCAAAACTTCGGTTTTAAGACTTTTTTGACTCAAAATAAATTCAAAAAAATATATATTAATCTAGTCCATTCAAATAAAATAAAAACTTTTAAAAAATATTTAAAAAAAGAAAAAAGTAAAATTTTAATTGAACTTACGAACTTTAAATAGCTTTTTAAAACCTTAGGTAAAATTTATGAATTATTGCAAAAGATGTGTTTTGCCAAATACAAGACCAAATTTATACTTTCTTAAAAGTGGAATTTGCACAGCTTGCGATTCCCATGAAAAAAGGAAGAAAATAAATTGGAAAAAGAAGGAAATTGAATTTAGAAAAATCATAAAAAATATTAAAAAAAAAAATCTACCTTACGATTGTTTAATTCCAGTTAGTGGAGGAAAAGATAGCACATGGCAAGTGGCTAAAGCCTTAGAATACAAATTGAATCCACTTACATTCACTTATAAACCAGTATTTAGGAATAAAATTGGACAGAAAAATCTTGATAATTTAAAAAAAATTGGAGTCGATCATGTTGAATTTACTGTTAACGAGAATACTGAAAGAAAATTTTTAAAAAAGTCATTTTTCAAATATGGAGCTGTAGGTGTACCTATGCACATGGCCATGTGGAGTTTGTCATACAATATTGCTAAGAAATTTAAAATACCTTATATATTTTGGGGGGAAAATTCAGCAAATGAATATGGTGGATCAAAAAAAGATATTAAACTAAAAAAATTAAATAATAAGTGGATTAAAAAGTTTGGAGTTAATTTTAAAACAACCGCTAAAGACTGGATAGATAAGGATTTAACTAAGAAGGATCTTGCACCTTTTACAAAAGATAAAATTAATAAATTGGATAACTATCCTAAATCAATTTTTTTGGGAGATTATTTTTTTTGGGATCCTAAGAATACTTTCAAAGTTGCAAAAAAATATGGTTTTGTAGATTACAAAAATAAAATAAAAACAGGTATATACAATTATGCAGATATAGACGATGATTTAATATCCATTCATCATTTCTTAAAAATATATAAATATGGGTTTTCAAGAGCAAATGATAATTTGAGCCTTGAAATAAGGAATGGAAGAATTAAGAGACTTCAGGCTATAAAAATTTTAAAAAAAGTTAAAAATAAAATTCCAAATGACGATATAAAAAAATTTTGTTCTTTCATAAATATTAATAAAAAACAATTTTTTAAAGTTTGTGAAAAATTTAGAGATAAAAAAATTTGGAAAAAAAAAAATAAGAAGTGGGTTTTAGTAAACAAGATTAAATGAAATTATATGCTTTTTTAAATTGTTGTGATAAAAAAAAATTAGTTAAGAAATATGAGTATATAAAAAAACCCAACAATGAAACTAATTTTAATATTAAAAAATATCACAGATATTTTAAAAGATGTGAGAATTGCGGACATTATTTTTCATATTTAAATTTTAATATAACTAAAATTTACAACGAACAGTACTCAAAAAGTACTTATGGAAATTTAAATAAAATTGAAAAAAAATTTAAAAAAATAATTAATTTATCTTTGACTAAATCAGATAACAAAAATAGAGTTTTAAGGTGTTTAAAATTCATCAGAGGAAATAAAGTCTTAGATATAGGAACCGGAATGGGTATATTTCCTTTTGAATTAAGAAAAAAAATTAAAAATTTAAAAATATGTCTTTTAGAGAAAGATAAAAATTTAATTAAATTTCTAGGTAAAAATTTTGAGAAAGAAATTATTAAATCTGAAATTAATTATTTTGCCGATAATAAGTTTTATAATAATTTTTTTGACTTTATTTCAATAAATAAAGTTTTAGAGCATATTGAAAACCCAAAAATTATAATGAGGAAGATAAAAAAAATTTTAAAAAATAATGGTATTTTGTATATTGAGGTGCCAGATGCAAAAGCATCTATTGAAGGGAAATACAGAGAGGAATTTTTTATTGAGCATTTACATGTTTTTTCAATGAAGTCACTCCGAAATACTCTAAAAAAAATTAAATTTAAAATTATTAAAATAAAGAGTATTAAAGAAAACAGTGGAAAATATACACTTTATGCTTTTTGTAAAAAATTCTAAGAGATGAAAAATTTTAAGAAATATATTAAGCTTAAAAAAAGTAGTATAGTAAAAGATCTTACAAATTTTAAATAGTGATAAAAAAAAAAATAATACAAAATTTAATTTTTAAAAAATTTTATTCAAAATTTAAATTAACTACATTTTTACTAAAACTTCTCTTCAGTAAGAGTGATAAATTACGTAATACAATATTTGATACAATGCACTTAAAAAGTTTTTTTGAACAAGAAAATCTTCAGTATCTTCTTAAAAATCATCCTAATAATAAAATTGTAAATTATACAGGAAGTGAAAATGAAACCGCCGTTTTAATACCAGGAAGATTAAGGTGCTGGGATAAATCAAAGGATTTTATTTATTCTTTAGCAGAAAAAAATAAAGTTTTTATTATGACAGATAATAGTGATAAAAAAATAATTTCAGAAATAAATCACAAAAATATTAATGCTACATGTATTGACTCATCTGAGTATCAAAGTGAAAATTCTGAGGTTTCAAATGTAAGCTTAAGTCAATATTTTAAATTAAAATGTGTTATTGAGGAGGTTTATAAGTTTGAAAAAAAGAATTCTTTATTTTTTAAAAATTTTATAAAAATTAGATCTGATTTTTATTATTTTAATGCTGATGTTTTGTTGGATATGACAAGAGAAAATAATGAAAATTATTTATTTTCTCAAAGTGATCTTCATTTCAGTGGAAGAAGAGAATTTTTGCTCCCACTCAAAAATTTCTACGATTTTTCAGAATGGTGTTATCAAAATGACTTTCATAATTTAGATTATATGCCTATAAATCCAACACAAATAGTAAAATCCGACCCTGGTTCCACTAAATTTGCACTTTTAAAATTTCCTGAAAAAATTGTTGAAACAGACAGCAGAAGACCAAGTAGCAATTTAATTCACAAAAATTTAGTTAAAAATTATAAAAATGCAATGGAATATAAATATAACTCGAGTGATAAATTTAAGCTTACTGGATCACCAGAATACGTAGCAACAGAACAGAGTTTCGCATGGTTTTTAAACCTACTCGGAATCCCATGTAAAACACATTTAAAATATGCAGGTTTTTTAATGGATAGCCGAGGTAAAATTACGAACTCAAAAATAAGTGAAAGTGTAATAAAATATCAAGAAGATATGAATAAAATAAGGAATAAAAAAAACTGAATTTATTTATTAAATAAAATTAAAAGCCTATGTTAATTATATACTTTAGAAATCAATGATATTTATAAGCCACAGGGGAAACATAAATGGTATAAATAAAAAGTCTGAGAATAATCCAGACTATATTGACAAGGCTTTATCAAACGGTTTCGATGTTGAAGTTGATGTGTGGTATCTTAAAGAGAATTTTTATCTCGGACATGATAATGGTGAATATAAAGTAAATCCAAAATATTTAAGAAATAGTATGATTTGGTGTCATGCAAAAAATATTGAGGCAATGGTTGAATTAAAAAAAAACAATTGTATTTACTTTTGGCATCAGAACGATGACGTAACACTCACCTCTAACGGCTATTTTTGGACATTTCCCGGAAAAAAACTTTATAAAAACAGCATTTGTGTTTTACCTGAGACCACAAATTATAAAAACATAAATTGTGCTGGTATTTGCTCAGATTTTATTGAAAAGTATAAAAATGATTAAAGCTATTTTTTTTGACTTAGATGGTGTTTTAGTAGATACAAAACTAATTCATTTTGAGGCATTAAATTTTTCATTATATAAAATTTTAAAAAAAAAAATATCTTTTAAAGATCATGTAGAAATTTATGATGGATTACCCACAGTAGAAAAATTAAAAATTCTTAAAAAAAAAATAAAAATAAGCAAAATAAATGAAAATAAGATTATTAAACTGAAACAAAAAAAAACAAAAGAATTTTTGAAAAAAAAAATTAAATTTAATAAAAAAATATATTCAATGATAAATATTTTGAGTAAAAAATATAAAATAGCAATTGCAACTAATGCAACAAAATCAACCCTGGATCTTATTTTAAATAAGTTAAAAATTAAAAAATTTATTAATTATCAAATATCTAATGAAGAAATATTTAATCCGAAACCTCATCCTGAAATATATCTTAAATGTTTATTATCTTTAAAATTAAGACCAAAAGAAACGATTATTTTAGAAGACTCACATTACGGAAGACAAGCAGCGCAAGAAACAAATTGTCATTTAATGCCAATTAGATCGCTAAAAGATGTAAGTATTAATTCAATTAAAAAATCAATTAAAGCAATAGATAAAAATAATAAATTCAGTTTAACCAATAAATGGGTTGATAATAAATTAAATATTTTAATTCCAATGGCTGGATTGGGAAGCAGATTTAAAGATGCTGGTTATATTTTTCCGAAACCTTTAATAGAAATAAGAGAGAAAACAATGATACAAATGGTAGTTGATAGTCTTAATATAGGTGCAAACTATATTTTTATTATTCAAAAGAAGCATCAAAAAAAATTTAATTTAATTAGTACACTTCGAACTATGGTTCCAAATTGTAAAATTATTGAGATTGATGGCCTAACAGATGGAGCGGCCTGTACAACATTGCTTGCAAAAAAATATATAAATAATTCAAATCCTCTCATCATAGCAAACTCAGATCAATATATCGAATGGAATAGCTCAAAAACACTTTATAATTTTTATACAAAAGATTTTGATGGAGGTATTTTAACATTTGAATCAATTCATCCCAAATGGTCATATGCTAAATGTGATAACAATCAAATAGTAAAGGAAGTTGCTGAAAAAAAAGTTATTTCAAAAAATGCAACTGTAGGAGTTTATTATTGGAAAAAAGGAAGTGATTACGTAAATTACGCAAATAAAATGATTAAAAATAATAAGCGAGTTAATAATGAGTTTTATGTGTGTCCTGTCTACAATGAAGCAATAAATGATGGAAAAAAAATAGCTATTTCCCATGTAGATAAAATGTATGGATTGGGAACACCGGAAGACTTGAAAAATTACTTAGAAATTACTAAGTAATATAGTCTAATCATAATATTTTATTTGGTCATATTATTTTTTTTATAATTCATTTAAGTCTATTCTTTGAAATCAAAATTTTTTTCAGTGCATAAATCAAGCCAATTGAGCTATTAG
>CEUJ01073134.1_pt1 | contig 15709 bp, 8 predicted proteins | sample 361531 | NCBI WGS metagenome assembly CEUJ01 (sample SAMEA2622842, study PRJEB7988) | marine metagenome | biome: marine biome (ENVO:00000447); feature: marine epipelagic mixed layer (ENVO:xxxxxxxxx); material: "saline water (ENVO:00002010), including plankton (ENVO:xxxxxxxx)" | depth 140 m | reverse complement strand
TGATTTTGGTTTATTTCTCGCTTTAATTATCACTAGTCCACCGATTAGTAGCGCCACAATTATGCCGAATATTAGGTACAATGAGTTATTACCATCGAGCGTATTTTCCGATTTATTTTCAGCATCTATTGGTTCATCACCATCGTCTTGTTGTTCAGAAACATCATCTTGTTCAACTTTTTTACAACCAAGATCATCAACAATATCACCGACAGCGGTATTAGGACAATTGTCTAAAGAGTCGATAATCCCGTCATTATCTAGATCATTATCTGTAAGATTGTCGTCATCAATGGGATTGTCAACCCCTCCCGAATTGTTGGATGAATCGTTGTCATTTCCACTATTATTCTGAGAATTATTATTAGGATTATTTTCACTGTTATCAAATTCAATAATCAATCCCAGTGTGAAGTTATGGAGCGCAGAATATCGCCAATCGTCAATATTAGGTGTCAAACCTAATTCTACAATTATTGAATCTTCTGTGTAGGACTCATCAGCCGATATTTGAATTCCGATGCCGGTCAGTTTTGCAGAATCATTAGCATAATCTATTGCGATTGGAGTTTGGCACATTGAATTGAAAGGAATTAAACTTACTGTTACATCGATATTGTAGGTACATGTCAGCAACCATTGATTGTTAAAAAACAAGTAATTTTCATATTCATCAAGGTTAATATCGATATAATGTACAATTTCTATTGGTAGTTGGAATGAATCCTGAATCGTTTTATCATTCGGCATAACACTATGCTCCACATTTGGTATCTCTAAAATGTCGAAAGAGACTACACTCGATAGTGACTGCTTAAAATTAATACTTAACTCAATTGTAGCAGATTGATAAGAGCCAAGGTTGAGCACAACAACCTGTAAATCAGCGGTACCCAAACTGGATACTGAACGCTCGCTATCCTTGAATTCCTCTATGCTTAGATTACTGGTGTCGGAAATAATACGATACCCAAACGCATTATTTGTTGGATTAATCGACATAATTCTATCATAATATCCACCGTTTGTAACGCTCAAATTAAACACAAGATAGTCTCGGCCGAGGGTGAAAACTTCGGTACTTATGCTATCTTCGAATTTAATTAACTGGCTATTAACATATTGTAATGAGTTTTCAAAACCGTCAAACGAAAGACTAACTTCAGGGTACTCTTCTTCTTGAAGTGGCATAAAATTTAGATTGAAGTTTTGGTCCGACAAAACTACCTCTTCCCCTTCATCATTCTCATATGAAATTTCTAATAAAATCGGTATTCTAAGCAGGCCATCTCTTGGTGAAGCATCGCGAGAGATTAAGACTTGCAACTGTAGTAAAACTTCATCGCCGGCTAATAATGAGCCAACAGTTTGGTCTTCGTCACTTTCAATCCATTCGAGCTGAGTGTTTTCGAAATTCTCATCGATATTGATTGAATAGATAAATTCGGTTTCGTCCTCACCGGTGTTTTTCAGCACTAAATCTACTACTTTAGCATCGCATGAGCAAGCATAGGACACCGTCGATTGATCGGGTTTACCAAAGAAATAGTCGTTGATTTTGAAACGAATATCACTTCTTTCCAGTTGAATTACATTACCACTGGACAGAAAGACCTCAACCACTATTGAATAATCACCGCCCCAAATATTCCCTGCATATGTATAATTGATTACTATGGTATCAGTACCATTTATCTGATTGGTTTCAAACTGTGAAAACCGTTGGTTAAATTGTTCGAAAAGTTGTTGACTTTCGCTTATCCAGAAGCCCGTGATATTTATTTCGTCAATGCTTGATGGAGCGATATTGTTTTCCAAAACAATGGTGAATTGCATTGTTGAAAGGGCGCTCAAGTTATTTGGCGACCAAACTAAGGATTCCTCGGCAGTAAAGTGTTCACCAGGTTTGTGTATCTTGAAATGTGTGTTTGAGTTTGCCAAATTGAATGAAGTTTCGTTTGTGGTAGGGAATGATTGAGTGTCCTCTGCCGGATGGAATGTTGCACATGAGCAAATCACAAAGACAACAACAATTGCTGTCAAGACGCCCTTCTGCATATAACTAAGTGTTACAATATCCTTTTTTGAACTTTGTTCACTATGGTCATGCTCGTTCTTCGCTAATTTTTGAGTTATTTAGTGACTGTTCGGCCACACCTAATATTGCGCTTTTTAGCGAAGCACGTAATTGATTCAATTCACCATAACAGATGATGACATCATCATATCTGAGTTGGACATCGGGCTCAGGGTTCCACAACAATTTGTTATCTCTTGACAGGGCAAATACTGGAATATCGAAGCTTGATTTGAATAAATCGGCAATTTTGTTACCAACCATCATCGGGTGATTTCTAAGTTGCAATGAGAGAACCCCTGAGCCAGGCACGGTGCGCAATAATTGGTCAAGATCAACCTCTGAAAAGGCAGTTTCACCCATTACATAATCAATGATTTCACCGGCGACATTTACTCCACTTGCTTTCTCAATCCCTTCAAGTCCTGGTGAAGAGTTAACCTCCAAAACTAGAGGTCCATTATTGCTTTCAAGCAAATCAACTCCAGCGACATTTAGCCCCAAGACTCTTGCTGCACGACACGCTTGCTCCTCAAATTCTTCACTTATCTCGACTTTTTCTACGGTTCCATTTAGATGATAATTACTACGAAACTCTCGTCCACGGGCTTTCCTTCTCATCGCAGCAACCACTCGGTCACCAACAACCAAGGCGCGGATATCCTTGCCGTGGGATTCTGCAATATATTCTTGGACAAGTACTGCTTTTCCCGTTAGCAACAATCCCTGAATTAGGCTTCTTGATTCGTGTAGTGTGTGGCGAAGGAAAACGCCCTGACCTTGAGTACCCTGTGTTACTTTAATTACCACGGGTAACCCTCCGACGAAATCAATTGCAGGCTCAACATCTATTGTGTCCCTAACATAGGTGGTTTTGGGTACCGGAATTTTATTTCGCGCCAAGATTTGGGAAGCGTGTAATTTATCTCTACTTTGGAGAATTCCTTGGCCGGTATTGGCGGTCCAAATGCCCAACTGTTCCATGTGGCGCAGTACTGCAACGCCGTGCTTGGTAATCGAATGTCCAATTCTTGGAATCACTGCATCGTGAGTGAACGGTTCGCCTGCATAATGGATATCGATTGCCCCATCATCAACGAATAGTGAGAACTTCATCGGGTCGGTAACTTCGACCTCGATACCGCGAGATTTTGCTTCCTGAACTAACCTGCGCGTGCTGTATAGCCTAGGTCCACGGGACAGCACGGCTAGTTTCAGGTCCATACCCTGTGGCATACCCCTTACTTTTTGATATCATCGCTGTAAATAGTAATTATACGACAATAGTGTCTTTGAAGTGCTAATTCTACTTGCCATGGCTATGTCCGAACTAGAGATGCCATCTGAAGAGGCTGAAATCGAGGCACCTGAGATGGCGAGTGACGTTCCTGAGTCAATTGAGGAGGATAGTATAGAAACCCTTTCAGCACTTCAAGCGTCGCTAAAAAAATCTCGCTGGAATGTTTTCATGTTCCTCGGGATTGCTTTTTTGATGTTTGCTTTTGCGCTATTTCCTATGCCAATGGACGCCGATTTTGAGTACGGTACTGCGGAGAAAGACCTCGGATATGTTTGGGGTCCATCACTAGGCGGTGAAGATTTCATGGATGTTCCCTATGAGGTTTCAGTTGAAGTTAGAAGCCTACCTGCTACTACAGGAAATATAACCCTCCAAGTATTTGTTTTGAATATTGATGATTGTACCGATCCGGAGGCGGCCAGCGACGCAGAAACTAAGGCGCTTGACGGTGGTCAGCACGGATACCAGTATGAATTCATTCAATCTCCACTGGAAGGGAAAACCTATACTTTTGACTTTGACCTTGATATGGGACAATATTGCTTGTCGGCCAAAGCGGTTGGCCCAGATGGCACAATTGTAGACCCAAGTCGAACCGACTTGGTGGTGACAGGGAAATTATGGCCAAATCAAGTGATTGCCGGAATTCCCGGTATAGTTTTCTTGGGGTTGTCCACATTTGCTTTCATTGGTGCCCAGAAGGTCGGCAAGAAAGTGAAGGATATCTTAGAAGATGACAAGGTTACTGAAGAGCAGATTGTACTTGAGGAATCACGTAAACAGAGGATTGTAGCAGGACCGGGAGGGCCTCCAAAACCAGTAGCAGGACCGGGAGGACCACCATCAGATGTCGCAGGTCCATCAGGTGCGCCTCCCAGCGCTACAGCAACGGGACCGGCGAACATCGCCACTGATTCGGGTAATTCGGAAAGGTCGGGACCGCCTCCTGCCACAGCACCGCCCCAAAATGATGGTTCAACATTTGAGGATGCAGGAAATGGTTACTATTACCGCAAGATGGCAAATGGCGGCTATGAACAACAAATCTACGTAAAAGACGCTTCGGGTCAATATGTCCCATATCAAGCCGAGTGACTGTTTGATGGTCACCAATTAGACTATTTATGATTCAAAGCATGAGATGATTGAAAGGGTAAAACAAAAACGCACAACTGGTGAAGAGATTGTCTGACGACTTGAAATCTAGTCTTACAGCGGCCAAACTCAAAGCCCTTTGTATTCTAAACGACCTGCCCACAAGCGGTAACAAATCAGACCTTGTGTCTCGATTACTAGAATCCGGACTAAGCCGAGAAGAGTTAGGGATAGAAGCCACTGAAGTTGTCGAAGAGGTAATTGACGCTGTTACTGAAGAAGAGGCAATTCAACCATCATTGTCGCTTGAAGACGAAGACACTCTGACTCCGGAAGTTGAACCGGTAGTCGAACCAATGGTGGCTGAGGCCATTTTGCCTGAATCAGACGATGATATCCTCGATGCAGAGGTACTCGACGCTGAATTTGTTAGCCTAGAAGATGAGGTCAAAGCGCCGAAAGTTGTGGTCACAGAAACCGTGTTAAAATCTGACGACAACAATGCAACAACACTGATTGAGATGCTTAAACAACCAAAAATAGCTGCTGTTTTTGTCGTAATTTTAATTCTCGGTGCTGGAACATGGTACTACTTTAACAGTCAATTAGAACCATTCACCGCTGACACTCTACGCTATGGTGATGAAATGACTTACACAATCTCTGAGGGAGATTTTATGGCAAGTGAAGGGTTTCTAGATTTGGTGTTAGATCGTTTCGAAACCGAGGATGATATCTGTAAGTTACGTTTGATATTCGATGGCAGTGGAGACATATCAATTACTAACGGGGACTCTTCACAACTGGTCTCTCAATCATCGTTGGATAGAATTGGTGCCGTTAGCGCAAAGGGCGGGCAAGGTATGGAGTGGCTTACGGTCGAAGCCGTATCCGAATATGACTTCAATTCGTTCACTATTCAGCGACATCTGCGTTCAGCAATTCCAGGTTCTGATGCCTGTTCAGATTTCCCTGCCAGTGTTAGCGGTACAGCCGATTTAGTCTCTAAACAGTGGACTGAGTTAAGAGATAGAGCATCGATAGGAACTTCGGTTGACTGGGATTTGAATGTTGAGGACACATACAAAGGAGAATTAATGGCCTTTGGAGTAGGCGGAATCTTAGGAGATTTAGAATCACTATCACCTGGTTTCTCCATGCTATTGCAACCTGTAGAACTGCAGGAATTACTCGCTAATGACTACATAGACGACGGGGCGTCTGGCTCTAGGCTCGGTTGGAATTGGCGCGTACTGGGAACCGAGACCTTAGGCAGCACTGACATGTGGAAAATCGTCGCCACCAACCAAGATATCCAGGAATTATGTTTAGGCTCAGCTAGTATGACCTTACTGGTTGAGGAAGGAAATCCATGGGCAACTCAGCAAACCGTAAATGTGGTCATTTCAGGTAGCGATAGTAATCGCCAAGGCTGCTCTACGACAACAAAATTACTCGGCGATTATGTGCTTCCCGATGGAGAGTTAACCATGAGTCATACTTTCCAAAAATCCTCACTAACCAGAGGCTCTAAAGGACTCGAGTTCGGGTTGTCTTACGATGCTCGACCGCAGGCCAACGAATTATCTCCGCGTGATAGCGAATTAAACGACTGGGGGCCAAACGGCGAACATATGCCAGACCAATCCGCAATTAGAAATTACAACCTTGAGTCAGCACTCGAGTGCTTGGATTATCTTCAATCATCTGCATCAGGGGCTGTTGCTGCTCTTGATGACGGCGGCTATGTGTGGCGAGCAGTAGACCGACAGTATGGCGCCGACACTCAATGGAACATATCGTGGATAGCTACTGATGATATCGCAGGATGGGTAACCTTCAACATGACTGGTGCCCCAAGTTCCGAAAATTGTCAATTTGACAAGAAGGGTAGTTATGATGAGACAGTATCATATAATCGCGAATTTATCCCGAAAGTTCTCAATATTTCTACTATTGAACAGTCACTACTTGATTCGTCTCGTTTCCCCTCACTGAGTTCAGATCAAGGCTTGTTCACCAATTCTGGCACCTATCATCCCGAAACTCGTGTAGGATATCTCGTGGTGGTTCCCGGCAGCGGTATCAATACGATATTGACAAACATTGGCGATGCAACCGATGGTGCTTGCACAGTTGACATCTCACGAGATTGGAGCGAAGACGGCTGGGATAAGCAGTTTAACCTAATCGCTGATGCAACCGATGGACGAATAATCGGTTGGAATTATATCATGAGTACTTGATTACTTCCACTTATTATCGAGTATCGATAAGTCGGGTGCGGATTTTACTTCTGCATACTTTGATTGCTTTGGTTCGTATCGGTTCTGTGGCATAGCCTGTCCAAATGCCTGTGGCGGTGGAGGGTTTACAGGAATATTTGTCGGCTTATTTTGCCTTAGTCTGATTACTAACAATAATATCACCAAAGCAGATAACACACCAATTAACACCGTCATAAAATTATCACTTAAGGTATCTACGATGCGTGAAACAGTTGACTGCTCATCCGGTTCTTCAGGTTCAGGAGGATGATAGACAAAATAGGACACATTCCACGTGTATTCTACAGTACCGTAATCATCTACTGCTACGGCTTTGATTGAGTATGGGCCAATGGTACCATTGCCGGCACAGAGTATACCTCCAAAGCCGAATACGGTTATCGTACAGTTGAATGGGCCCTCTTCGAAGGTATCATTTCTTGACAGCAGAGTGCTGTTACGATACCAGTAAAGCTCTAGACCAATGTTATCAAAATCTTCTTCTGTTAAATCAAATGTCATACTGAGTGACAATTTATCTTCGGTAGCATTGATTGTTGTATTTTCAAGGGAAGTAAATGCGACATAATCGAAACGATTGACTCCATCATCTACCAAGTCGTTACAATTGTCATCAATACCATTCCACAGTTCTGGAGCATTAGGATTGATGTTGCTATTGGTGTCATCACACTCCTCAAACCATCTAAAACCATCACCATCTTCATCTAAATCGGGAATACGAGGGTTGGTGTTTGTTTCAAGAACCTCTACTCCATCACTTAGTCCGTCAAAATCGGTGTCAAACATAGTCGGGTCACTGCCGACAGTTAGTATTTCGAAACCATCCTCAAGTCCATCATCATCGGTGTCGTTATCGAGGGGGTCGGTATTCATCGTATAGAATTCAACTAAGTCTGGTAACTGATCATTATCACGGTCTAAGTCAACGAAATCTTCGTCAATCAATTCGTCGCAATCATTGTCTATGGCATCTAGTAATTCAACAGCATCAGGATTAATTTGGTCGTTGGTGTCATTACAGTCTTGGAACCAGTAGAATCCATCTAAGTCAGTATCATTATCGTAGACAAGTGGGTTTGATTGATACTGTAAAACTTCCTCACCATCTTCAAGCATATCTCCATCGGTGTCCTGTAAGTTATAGTCGGTTCCGTAAATGTGGAATTCAGCGTAGTCGCTCAGTGAATCAGCATCGCTGTCTGTTTGATTGAAGCCTTCATCCCATAGCCCATCACAATCATCATCGACAAAATTTAGCGTTTCTTGAGCCCCAGGATAAATCTGGTCGTTGGTGTCGTCGCAATCTTGGAACCAATAGAATGTGTCGGAATCAGCATCTGGGTCGGCAACTAAGGGGTTTGTGAAGTGAATGTCAACTTCAGCCCCATCGAGTAAGCCATCATCATCAGTATCTACATCAAGTGGGTCGGTTGCGTTCACGAGTATTTCTCTACCATCCTCAAGACCGTCACTGTCAGAATCAACTGATAGCGGGTTGGTATTGTAAATATTGACTTCCTCACCATCATTAATTTGGTCATCATCAGTATCGATGTCATCAGGGTCAGTACCGTAGACGCTTACTTCATCATAGTTGGTCAGACCATCACCATCTCGATCTGTGTTTATTTCAGTGCCATAGATGTTTAATTCCCAATCCCTTAGAGTGCCAGTATCACCGTTGCCTTTGTCTTCGATTGATAGTGACCATTCGCCAAAACTATCCTCGTCCCAGTGATGAACAGAGGTAAACATCCAGTTATTCCAGTTGTTGCCGCTATCCTCGTGTTTTTCTGAAAGCACGCTTTGAGTCCCGGATGGACTGGTCAGGATGATTTCTAAATCTCCACGATACGTGTGGTCAATGTCAACAACAACCTCAACATGCTCAATTTTTATTGAGTCCGGGACTTGAATGGTTTCGACTATACCTGGTGCCGAGTTATCTGGAATTTGTTGGTCAGGTACGTCGATTAATCCCGATTGATAGTTGATGACCGGATCGACATTGACCCAGGTTTCTGCTAAATCAACAGCGGCACTGGCATCGATTACGCCAAAGCCATATTTGTGACTTACATCATGTCCCGCACCATTTGTGTTCCATGAATTATCTCCCGCATCGTTAACTCTAGAACTGTGGACAATTATGTGTTCAACATCTCGATAAGTTACACTTGGGTTGGCTTCCAAGATTAGTGCTACAACTCCGGAAACTAACGGTGTGGCCGACGAAGTACCACCGAAATTATCGTTGTAGTCGCCGCCGTTGTATCCACCACCGCCTTCGATATCAGTGGTTGTTATCCCTTCTCCACTGCCGTCTGATGGTGCGGCGACGAGGATATTTGCCCCTGGTTCAGCATACCATGATTGCTCTCCGTAGTGGGTTACCGCAGTCACAGCAATGGTGTGGCGACTATTTGCGTAACCGTCGTAATTTGAATTGTCATCATCGTCAAGGCCATTTCCTGCAGCCCAAGTTATGATATTACCCAGTCCTCCTCTACCTTGAGAAACATCGTTTTCAAAGGCTGCAAGCATCAACGGTCCAGGGGCTTCAACTGTTCGACCGTTGTCGCTTGGTCCCCATGAATTTGAATAAATGTCGATATTTTGTCGCTCATGGGATAATGAATTACTTTCTCTTACATCAGTAGTACTGCAGGCAATCAATAGCAGTCCAGCAAGTCCGGCTTTGGGTGCAGCACCGCTTACACCAATGGTATTGTTACCCGCTGCTGCGGCTACACCAGCAGCAGAAGTACCGTGACCGTCGTAATAACTTGGACTTGGATCACCGTCGTTGTTGCAATAATCGTAATCAAGAGTATCTTCGTAATAATTGTCTAAGTCGGCGTGAGTCCAGTCAACCCCGTCGTCCACAATACCGATTACAACTCCGTTACCTCGATAATCATCCCATGCGGCAGTGAGATTTGCATCTTCACCAGCATTACCACCGGTTTGACCAGTATTTTGTAAGTGCCATTGATCACCAAATTTAGCATCATTCGGTGTCCACTTTTTTGCGACTGTCTTCTCCACCAACGGATAGGCAACCTCAATTTTACCTTCATATTGTAAGATGGCAAAGTCGCTTGCACCATCAGCAAAATTGGCATCAATGATGTAGGAATTCGCTAATTCAGTAGTGGGAGTTCCGATATCAAATGGACTGACAACGACCCACTGTTCTACCGATTCTCGTTGGTCTATTGTATACTGAGATAAATCACTCGTTCTTGCAAATGCAGCCCTTACGGCTGGCGAGAAGGCATAGGTGAGAGGCGCATCCTCAGGGTTGTCAGAAAGGGTCGCTCCAAATCCTAAATTGAGTGTATTGTCCGCTTCGGCATGAACCATGGGTGCTAGCAAGGTCGTTAGTAGAATAATAACGAGACTTCTTGCAGCCATAATTAACCCTCAATTTGGATATATATTATCAGTATTGGTTTGCTGATTGGCTTAAATTTGGGCGTTTACCGCTTAAACGGTTGTTTAGATTTTACAAATCAATATCGGCTGAGAATACTATCTTATCGCTATCCTCAACCGCCACGAGCGAGGAAATATTGTGTTGTGAGCGAAGATTATCCGGTGGATTGGCAACTTTTACTTTTGTACCTTTGATGATAATATTTTGTCCGGCAGATACTTGATGTTCGCTGGTTGGTAGCCAAAAACCAATTATTCCCAGTTCGCTGTGTTGAGCTACGACAAGGGTTTCATCAGGCCCCATTGACAACTGTCTCAAAACCGAAAATTTTGCCGTACTTGGGAAAATTTCGCTCGCTTCAACCCAATCGCCGGAAGAGTCAAGTGGTTGGGAAATGAGTTCTACTTGGTCTGCAATTTCGTTGATTTTATCGTCAAACTTAGTGGTACTGCTTTGGTCGATGGTATTGATATCGTCAAGGTATTTTCTTAACCCGACATATTGTTCTGATTCACTATCTGTTAGGGCATTATTTGCCAAGATCAAGTATTCTGCTAAATTCTCAGTCAAATTCTCATCGTTACAATCAATTGCACACTCCATGGCTTCATCCAAGACCTCAATCGCTAATCCGGACTCATCCATCGCAAGCAAAGTTTTACCTAAATTGAATAATTCATCACCGGCTTTTCTTATGTCTTCACTCACTAATGATTGTGCTGTGACGAGGTGTTTACCCGCCAAGTCTTCATCGCCGTCAAGGAATCTTGCCATGCCCGCACAAACAACATAATTCAACCTCGGATTTTTTGTCGTTTGGGCTTGTCTATCTGCTGTTTCAAACAAATCTGCCGCCCTATTCCATTTATTCCTAACCAGTGCTAGTAAACCCAGTTGATTTGTGGCCAACATTTCCGCATTGACGTCGTCAATAAGGGTCGCATAGTGTAGGGCCCGAGATAAATGCAATCTTGCGACCATCATATCGCCATTCATTTTGGCTAACATCGCAAGACAAGACTCCATTCTATACATGTGCCCTGCCATGGCGCGATGAGCAATTTCGGCTCTTTCTTCATCTAATGGTGCTAATCCCAGTCCTACACGTTCGAGTACCGAACTTACTTTTTCGATTCCTATTTCATACGCTTTGTCGACAACAACAGCGTTGTTATTCGAGATATCGGTCAAGTAACTGTCAAGTTCACTCACTGGTAGGCAAATTTGAGGTAGGCTACCCAACTTTCCCATGTGTGACTTTTTTGGTTCGCCACCAAGCAGAAATTTGCGCAGGGCCCGAATCAATTTTTGTTCTGAACTCTTTTCTTGTGCTGGCTCAGTGGGCTTAATTTGAGGCTTATTTTCGATTAGGGAATCAACCATCCAGGTTAGTTTAGCTTGAATGTCATATTCGTTAACCCGACTGATAGCATAGCGCATTTCCGCCGCTCTTGTTCTTCTTGATAGACTCCTGAATCTTGATTTACAAGCATTTGGGCCAGTTTCGGACAGCCGTTGCAAAAAGGTCGATGGTGGACAAGTGTTGAAGCCTAAATTGACCTTTTGACTGGTCGTTGTCATCTTGAAGTCATCAGTTACTAGTGTAACATCTCGACCTTCTCTGGATAATTTGCTGGCTAGTACCATCAGCGAAAGATCGACATCTTGGGGGGCGGCTCTTTCGCCAATTTGGCTTGCTAATCCCTTAATTTGGTCATCATCAACCGCAATCGTCGTCAATATTGGTTTCATTTTGTCAAGTAGATTAGGCTTGTTTTTCCATCTTTGAAACCTAACCGTTCTAACTTCATTGTGCACTCCTGGTGTGACAAAAATACCCTCAGGGATACTTTTTCTTAGGTCTTCAATTAGATTGTCTTGAGCCATTGAGCCCATGTGGATAAAACAGTTAGAATCTACAACCCAGGTAGTTGCCATACCCAAACCAAGCAAAACTATTGATTGAGGTTTGCCCTATTTGTGACATTTATTTTCGTCATACTCCGTTACAACCAAAAGAATCACACTACTAGCCTTGGATGGTGGGGTTATGGGTGGCAAGAACTCAAAGTCAAGAGATTTTGACCATCTAATCGAACAGAACTCTACAGAATTAACGTTCTTATCGGCCTACGGAGGGTTAGCTAGTGATACGGCAGACTCTGTTGGCATATTCGCCGCAATCAAGCGTTTCTTGAATGCAGGTGGTGTTGAATTCTCTGAAACCAAAGACAAATTGGAACTTGATTTTGGTTACGTTAAGATTGTCAAGAATGGTGTCAAGGTCCACATCAAAGGTAGGTCATTACCAATTGTTGCTAGCGATTTAACACAAGCTGGTTTTGTGGATGGAAAACTACCGGTAAGAAAAGGCTCATGCACAGTAACTCTGCAAGACTGGGATATAGAGCAACGCCGTTTCATCGAGCGTTTAGTTGAGCATCTCAATCTTCGTTGAATAATGAATCTTGATAGGCAAAGTTACTATATTTGTCATCAACTTGATTTGACGGTGGCTTTCGCCTGACAAAAATAATTACTAAGGCTAAAAATACAATCGACCCAGCAATCAGGTAAGCCGAAGTATCGCTAACATTTACCTCAATGTCCGCCGGTGAGGAAATGGTTGGATCCTCTGGTTCGGGGTCGGCATTATCTCCAACTCCATCACCATCAGTATCCATAGTTTCGTCACCGTCTTGTGGAAATGCATCGGTATTGTTACCCACTCCGTCACCATCATCATCGTGAGTTTCGTTGCCGTCTTGTGGGAATGCATCGGTATTGTTACCTACACCATCGCCATCGTCATCATGAGTCTCGCTAGCATCAAATGGGAACTCATCAGAGTTGTCACCAACTCCATCACCATCAGAATCTGTAGTTTCGTTTGGATTGTCTGGGAAGTCATCCTCAGTATCGACAACTCCATCTCCATCTGAGTCAGCAGTTGGATTAGAGATAATAGTTGCACTATTTATCACAACGGGAATTACCGGTCTGTCGTAATTATCGGTCTGAACTTCTGATAATAGGGTTATTGAGCTACACCCACTGGTAACTTCACCAAATACAGTGTGGACTCCATCTAGCCATGTGTGCTGGGAAATGTCATCAGGCATAATGAAGAATTGACTAGACCCAGTGTTTGGAGCACTTCTTTTTGCCATTGAAATCTTACAGGAAGTGTGAACTAAGCCATTATCTGCTTCATCAGGAACGGTGTATAATGTCGAATTAGAACATTCAGCAGAACTATTCATTGCTTGTCCGTAACAATAACCGTACCACTCGTAAGCATAACCGCCAGTTCCATTATTGTTTTCGAAATCTCCTCCCTGTATCATAAAATCATCAATAATTCTGTGAAAGGTTACACCGTCATAGTTTCCTGCTTGTACATGTTTGAGGAAATTATCAACGTGTATTGGAGCAGCGTTCAAATCTAATTCAATCTCAATATTGTGAACCGATAAGGCATTTTCCAGACTTTCTCCGTGATAAATTTCCATCGCAACAACAGGTGAGACATCAGTATCTTGGACCAAGTAATCTATTGCATCTGCGACATTACAATCGTAGGATGGCGTGCCAAATGGATTTCCTGGAGGCAGGAAAGGAAATGAAGATGATATGACACAGTTGTCTAATATGATTGGCCTATGTTCGAACTCAGACCAACCTACATGCGGATAAGAAATTGGGTCCCAAGCAAAAACTCCATCAGGTTGAATAAGATATGTCCAAGGGAATCCATTGATGTCCCATTCATCGGTGTTTGTATTTGACAAATCATCGATGTAGTCAATTAAGTTGTGTTGATAATCTTCTTTGAAATCCTCAATAGCTTGCCTTTCATTTATGTTATTCCAGTCGTTCGTTGAATTCTCACTGCTATTTTCCACAATATCTGCGACATTTGTCAAGAATCTTACATTTGGTTCTTGATTGGTATCATTATTGTAATCATATCTTTCAGAGTAAATTTTCATCGCATCTGCGACTTGCTTACAATAAGGACAACCAAGTTCAATGAATTGAATCACATTCCAAGGTTCGATAAACGGCAACTCTGTTTCGCTATCAAATAAGGTTGAATAGTCATAGTTTGACCATGAGTCACCATTGAATAGTTGTCCGGTAATCGGGTATCCGTCATAATCTTTAGTGGGAGATGGATTAACGTTAAAACCGAGGCGAGAACCTTGCAGAATTTCTTCAATGATAATTCCACTATTTGAAGTGTATGAAGCAACATTTGAAGGCGGAAATCCATTAATTTCCGTTACAACTGCTGTGATTTCGACAAAGTAAAATGAATATGGTTCAACATCATATCTAATGTTCTCATTAAGCATCAAACTCATCGTGAAGGATTCATGATTACCCGGGCCAACAATAATACTTATTCTATCGTTAGATGAGTTATCAGAGTTGTTGGCGATTAGTGTCATTGTATCGGAACTGTTTTCTATCGAATAGGATATCTCAACAACCTCTTGATACGAAGTTGGGTTGTAAATTGTGCATTCAAATTCCCTATTTATCCATGGATCAAAGTTGACCTCATACGATACCCCTTCATTTATCTCATAGAGATGATAAACTTCGATTGGGTCACTATCACAATCCATCTCTATTGCTGCGGTTGGAGTGGGGTTTTGGCCAATTGAATTCGGAATAACCATTAGGGAAAAGAGAATCATCAACGCAACAGCAATCTTTCTCATCATAGTGATGTTAGATGTGAATATATTTCTCAATTTCGCCTTCATGCAGGACCAAATTTAGGCTTCCATTTCCCACAACTCATCGCCAAACCAGTGCAGCGTTTTGATGCCTTTGCCCTTACTTGATTCAGCCATTTCAGTACCGGCCATTTTTGACCAGCCAATGGCTAGTGGTTTCTTGTGAGTCATATCTCTAATCCAGACTAATTCACCATCGACAATTGTCTCATCTGCTGCCTGAACTCCAGCGACCATACAGTCAGCTCCGTTCATCAAAAAGGGAATTGCTCCATGGTCAACTTCGACCCACTTTGCCGCATCAGTATGTTCGAGAAAGCCACGCAGAGTCAAGAAAGCAAACCGTTCATTGTCCGAATTTTTCACTTCGATGGCTTTCGGAACTTTATCGACAAAAACCATCTGCCAAGGCCCATATTCAGCCATTTCAAGGAATGCGCCATCAACTGACAAATCAATTCCTAACGATTCTTCAAGCGCCTTGAGTAGCGGTGCAATTTGTTTTCTACGCACCGGTCGTCGCTTACGGATACTCCAGTCCTTGCTCATTGTCGAGGCCTTGAGGTGCAGGTCTTTGACAGTTATCGCTTGCGAGTGATTGATGAGCCGATTCTAACTGGAGTACTCATGGCTCTATGGTGCTCAATCCGCACGTTTGCTAAACACGCTCAAGAACTAGGTAACGAACAACCACCAGAACCAGTATTTTTCGTCAAGCCAAATAACTGCATTCAGCGCAGTGGGCCAATCCAAGTTTCC
>CEUJ01050048.1_pt1 | contig 15757 bp, 16 predicted proteins | sample 361531 | NCBI WGS metagenome assembly CEUJ01 (sample SAMEA2622842, study PRJEB7988) | marine metagenome | biome: marine biome (ENVO:00000447); feature: marine epipelagic mixed layer (ENVO:xxxxxxxxx); material: "saline water (ENVO:00002010), including plankton (ENVO:xxxxxxxx)" | depth 140 m | reverse complement strand
ATAAATAATCTCAAATTTAAAATTAAACCATTTTTTTAAATTATTTAGCATTTCTAAATTTTTTGCTTTAGTAAAAGCATATGGTGATAAATTTTTGTCTAATCCATTATTGCCAATACTAGCTGAGGTAGCTGAATAAATTAATTTTATATTATTAGAAAAACAAAAATTAAAAACTGCATTAGTTCCAACAGTATTTGAGTCAATACACTCATTCATTTTTAAAAAACTTTGATAAATTCTTGCAAATTCTCCAAAATGAAAAATGCTATGAATATTTTTTTTATATTTCTTCAACTTTTTAGATATATTTTTAGTGTGGCATTTTAAATAACTAACTCTATTGTTTAAAATATGATTTTTTTTTTTTCCAGTTGAATAATTATCTAAACTAATAATCTCAAACTTAGTTTTTTTTAAAAGAAGTTTAATTAGGTTTGAACCAATAAATCCTGCCCCCCCTGTGATGATAATTTTATTCTTCAAGATTTTTCTCTTTTTTGAATGAATTATATGTACTTAAAATTGCATCTTCTAATTTAATTTTATATTTCCATCCATACTTTTTTGCAAGAGACACATCCATCACTTTTCTTAACACACCATTTGGCTTTGTTTTATCATATGAAATTTTAATTTTTTTCTGTAATAATAATTTTGAAATTAATTTTACATAATAATTAATAGAAAAATCTTTTCCTGTACCAATGTTAATTATTGAATGCTTTGTTTTTTTATTCATAAAATAAACACAAGCATCTGCTAAATCATCAACATGCATTATTTCTCTTTTAGGCTTTCCATTTCCCCATAAATTAATTTGATTTGATTTTGTTTTTTTTAAATTATGCACTTTTCTTATTAATGCTGGAAAAAAATGAGAATCTAACTGACTATAATTATCATTAGGCCCAAATGTATTTGTTGGCATTAAGCATTTATAATTTAAATTATACTGCTCATTAAAACTTTGACACATCTTAATGCCAGCAATTTTTGCTATTGCATAAGCATCATTAGTTTTTTCTAATTTACCACTTAATAAGTAACTTTCTTTGATTGGTTGTTTACAATTTTTAGGATAAACACAACTTGATCCCAAAAATATTAAATTTTTTACACCAGCTAAAAAAGCTCCATTTATTAAATTTGTCTGTATTAACAAATTCTGAGTTATAAAATCAGCTTTGTATTTATTATTTGACATTATTCCCCCGACTTTAGCAGCACAAATAAATATAAAATCAGGTTTATTTTTTTTAAGGTAATTGTAGACATTAGATTGATTAGTGAGATCCAACTTATTTTTACTAACATGAAGTATATTTTTATATCTTTTTTTTTTTAACTTACGTAGTATAGCGCTACCAACTAAACCATTATGACCAGCTACATAAATTTTTGATTTCAAATCAATCACGTTTTGCTAATTCTCTTAATTCTTCCCTTACCATTTCTTTAACTAAATTCTTAATATTTGTTTTTGGCTTCCAATTTAACTCTTTTCTAGCTTTTTTAGAGTCCCCAAGTAAATTATCAACTTCTAATGGTCTAAAATATTTTTGATCACATTCAATAATGCTTTTATTATTTTTATCGTAACACCTAGAATTAATATTTTTTCCTTTCCATGTAAATTTAATATTAAGTTCTTTTAATACCAAGTTTATAAATTCTTTTACAGAATATTGCACGCCTGTGGATATCACATAATCAGAAGGTTTTTTCTTTTGCAACATTTTCCACATAGCTTCTACAAAATCTTTTGCATGTCCCCAGTCTCTTTTAGCATGCAAATTACCAAGATATAATTTTTTTTGTTTTCCCAGCTTTATTTTACAGAGAGCGCTTACAATTTTTTTTGTAACAAAAGTTTCTCCCCTTACTGGACTTTCATGATTGAATAAAATTCCATTACATGCAAAAATTTTGTAAGCTTCTCTGTAATTTACAGTAATCCAATGTGCATAAAGTTTTGCCACACCATATGGGCTTCTAGGATAAAAATTAGTATTTTCATTTTGCGGGATTACTTTTACATTACCAAACATTTCTGACGTGCCTGCTTGGTAAAATTTAGTTTTTTTTTCCATACCATGGAATTTTATTGACTCCAAAATTCTTAATGCACCTATTGCATCAGCATTTGCTGTATATTCTGGAACTTCAAAAGATACAGCTACATGAGACTGTGCAGCTAAATTATAAATTTCATCAGGCTGAACTTTTTTTATTATAGATGAAACTGAAATTGAATCTGTTATGTCTCCATGGTGTAAGAAGAATACTCTTTTTCTTTCATGAGGATCTTGATAAAGATGATCAATTCTACCCGTATTAAATGAAGAAGACCTTCTCTTCACTCCATGGACAAGATAACCTTTATTAATTAAAAAATTTGCAAGATACGACCCGTCCTGCCCAGTGATTCCAAAAATTAATGCAATTTTTTTTTTCATTTAATAAAAAACATTTTTATCATTTTAAATAAAATTAGTAGACCATCTTTAAGTGCATTAACCTTTTTTTTACCACCAATTCTACTTCTTTCATAAGAAGATATATTATCTAATTTACAACCATTTCTCATAGCTTTAATTGGAAATTCTACACACAAAGTAAAATCTTTTGAATTAAGTTTTAAATCATTAAAAGATAAGGTCTTTCCTAAAACATATGTAAATAAAATATCTGTTATTTTTAAAGAGAAAAATATTTTTCCTATTTTGGTGAAGATATAATTACCAATTAATGTTATTAAATTATCGTCATCACTACCACTTTGGGTATTATTATAACGACTCGCAAATATAAAATCTAAATCGTTAGTTTTAACTGTATTTAACATTTGCTCTAAATACTTTGGATCCATTGACCCATCAGCATTTATAATACAAAAAAATTTTGTTTTAGTAAAATTTATACCCTCTAGTAAGGCTGCGCCATAACCTTTATTCTTTTGATATAAGATTTCAATATCACTATAATTTTTTATAGAGTCTATTGTGGACTTATCACTGTACTCTAAGACAATTAATTTTTTATATTTTAAATTAGATATTTCATCTAAAAAAATTGGTAAGGATTCACTCTCATTTTTTGCAGGTATTACTAGAGTCAAATCTTGCATTTTAAAATTTATTATTTATGGTGGTAGATACTTAATAAACTAATTATTTAAATTGTATAACAAATATATTGTAATCATAACTGCTGAAAATAAAGAAAAATACATTGCTAATACTATTTTTTCATGTGTTAAAAATATTAAAAAAAATAATTTAAGAATTTTTGTCAGTTATAAAAATCTTTCAAATGAAATTGAATTAAAAAATAAATTTAGAAAATTTAAAAATATATTTTTTGTAAAATCATTAATAAAGAAAAATTATCCAACACAAGATCAACTATATAAAATTAAAAAAATTTTAAAATATGTAAAAAATGAATGGATACTTTTGCTTGATGGTGATGACATATTTAAGCCAAATAAAATTAAAATTTTGAATGATTTAAAATTGAACAAAAAAAAAATTTATTTGCATGATCATGATCTGAAATTTGGAAAAATAATTAAACCCTCAATTTATAAATCATATAAGAATTTGTACATATACAAAAAAATATTTAATGATTGGCCTCAAAAAATTGCAACAAGTTCAATAGTGGTCAGTGGTAATTTATTAAAAAAGTTTTATAAAAATTCCGATCCATTTAAATGGAAGTATCTTGCCATAGATATTCAAATTATTCTTTTCTATTTTTACAAAAAGAATTTAAAATATATTGATCATAATCTAACAACTAAAGTTGAGAATATAAATAATTTAGATCAAACATTTTTGAAATTTAATAAAAAACTTTATTGGTTAAGAAGAATGGAACAACATCGCTTAACGAAAGTACTTTCTGGTAAAAAAAATTTATTTGACAGACTTTTAACATTTATTTTTTTAAAACTTCTTTAAATGAAGTATTTTGATATATGTATTCAAAAGACTTTCGAAAATACATTTTTGATTTAAATACTTTTTTAAATCCATAATTAATTAAAATTTTGTTTATATCTTTAAAAGTATAGTTTTTCTGTATCATATCATCATAATGATGCTCGAAATAAATAAACTTTATAAATTTATTACTCATATTAATACCTTTAATGATGTCATATTCGTAACCCTCGGTATCAATTTTTAGAATATCTATATTCTCAATTTTTTTGTCCATAACGTATTCATCTATGGAAATCACATCAATAGGAATTTTTTTATAATACTTATCAAGATTTTTAATATTTAAAATTTTCAATTTTTTTTTTAAATAATTTGAATTTTGATTAAATGTATTAATTGTTGATGATGATGATTCTTGTGTTTGATTTAAAAAAATCGATTTTTTTTTTTCACCAGCTCCTATATTGTTTAAATAAATATTTTGTTTAATATCTAAATTTTTCAGGTTTTTTTTTAAAATTTCAAAATTAATTGGGCTAGCCTCAAAGCAATGAATCTCTTTCAAATTAAACTTATTTAAAAAAAATTTGACTGTTTCACCATGATGAGCTCCAATATCAAACAAAACAATGTCTTTTTTAAGATTATTTTTAAAAAAATTTAAAATTTTTTTTTGTTGAAAAGTATCAAAAATATTTAAAAGATTTCTAATTGAATTTAAATACCACATTTTAAATATATTTATTCTGACTTGTGGATAAAATAATAATTTTTAAATTTTTTAACATAAACTCTTTCGTTAACTTGTCCACATGGTGTAGGTGTTGACCAGCAGTGGTGTGCAGAGTAAATTTTTAATCCAGCCTCATAGTCATATATTTTATAGTCTTTTTCTTTTAACGCAAAAAAAGGGAAATCTTGAAACTTATAATGATCACCTCTTTCAATTTCCTTTCCTATCCTATTTATATTTTTAAAATTAAATACAATTATCACAAAAATTATAAAAAATTTTAATCTTTTATTAAAAAAATTTCGGGTTTTTAAATTGCTAATTAATACACTCACGGGTACAGAAATAATTAAGAAAACAATTGCGTAGCCACCATACCGAAGTGTTGGATGCTTTGAAAACCATGTAAGAAAAATAATTAAAATTAAAATATAAAAAAAAATTAATTTTTTATCCAATTTTATCCTATTTTTTTGATTGAGTTTAAAATCTTTAAAAATTAAAAAAAGGACAATTATAGATGAAAACAATATAGCTAATTGATCTAATACCTTTATATAAAAATATTTTTCTGCCCAATTCGAAACCCAGTTAAAATTTTTTATGTAGTCTTGAACATTTTCAACTCTAAAATTTGGTCCTGCCCCAGCTTTAGACCATTGCTCAACCCATATTGAAAGTTTAATCATATCTTTTCTTGCCCAGCTAAATTGATCTTCAAAACAAGTTACTGCCAAAGGAGAAATTATACATCCAGTGGATACAAAATGATGAAAAAAATAAATTATTAATATAAATAAAAAAAATATAAAAGATTTTGAATTAAAAATTGATTTTAAAGATTTAATAACATCTGGTTTTATTGTAAAAATAATTAAACCCAATATTATGTATGGTAAAAAATAAGTTTTTAAACTGATACAATAAGCTAATAAAGGTAATAAAAAAATTATTTTAGATATTTTTTCTTTTTCTTTATTAAATAATACTATTTGAATTAATTTTATTACCAAGATTGATATTAAAAGTTGGCCAGGTTTATCTGTTCCATACTCCGCTATCCTGTTAAAGGATAAATTAAAAAAACTAAATGCTAAAATAAATAAAAACTTGATTAAATCCTCATTTTTTGAATTTAAAATTTCTTTAAATATAAAAAAATTAAAAAATATTAAAAAAAAAACAGCTGAATAATGGAAAGAATAATAACCAATTAATGGTAAATAAAATGTAGAATTCAAAAAAAATAAAGATGATAGAAGGTTATATCCATGATTTATATTGCCCATACCAAATATAATTTTGTTTTCAGTGAGGTATTTAGTAAAAGGAAAATGATAATAAGAAAAATCATCATGGGTTTTTGAGATTAATAAAGCTGAGAAAACAATAATTGAGATAAAAAAAATAATTTTTGAAAATTCTTTTTTATTTTTAATTTTAATTGTCAAAAAATAAAATATACCAAAAACATGTAACAAAGAATTGTGAAGTAGGCTATGAGATAAAAATAAACTTGTGAATAACGAAATTAAGGTAACAAAAAATAATCCATAAAAACCTATATATATTGAATTTTCATTACTCAAATCATCAATTTTTTCAAATGATAATCTGTAAAAAAAAATTCCAAAACCTAAAATTGAGAATAATAAAAATAAATATGCAGAAATAAAAATTACAATATCAAACATTAAATTTGTTTTTTAACGAATAGTACATAAATAAATAAATTGTAACATTAATAAAAATTATAATAACTTGAAAATATGTTTCGGAATAATTGGAATAACCAATTAAATAACCAATAAATAAATAAAAATTGATTAAAATTCCTGTTAATGAACTTAACAAATATTTTTTTTTAATCCAATTTTTACTATTTAAATACTTAAATAGTAGTTGATGTAGATGTTCGTTGTCTGGAAGATAATTTTTTTTATTCACTATAGATCTTCTAATTATACTGAATAAATTCTCAAATGCTGGATACCATAACAGGTTTGCAATAAAATATGGGGAAATTTTAATTTCTGAAGATGTATAAACAATACTAATATAGCCTATTAAAAAACTTAAACCATAAACTCCACTATCTCCTAAAAAATTTTTGCTAAAAAAATTAAATATTACAAAAACTAATAAGAAAAGTATTAAAGAATATATTTCCTTATTAAATATTTTAATATTTGTATCCACTGATAAAAAAAATAAAAAAATCAATACGATAAGAAAATTAAGAGAACAAAGATTATTTACTCCATCAATAAAATTAAACCCGTTTATTAATACTAAAAAGAAAAATGAGATTATAAATATCCTCAAAATTTCATTTGCAAGTAATGAATTTAAAAATTGAATTCTAGTATCAATAATGACTTGATCATTCATTATTAAAAAAATTAATAGTATCAAAAATTGAGAAAATAATCTTAATTTAGGAGACCCTAGAATTTTTGAGTCTGAAAAAATTCCAATTATAAAAAAAATTGAACAAAACAATGTTAAATAAAAGTGACTTTGATATAATAAAATAAATATTATGGGTAAAAAGTAAGAGATACCTGATAATGGAATTTTTGTCTCTGTATTGAGTAGTGCTTTGTGGACTTCCATCTTAGTAATTTTATCAAGTAAAAAATTTTTTTTTACTTGGAAATAATTTAAAATAAGAAGATAAATTGAACCAAAAAATATTACTTTTAAACTAAATAACATCAGTTTTTTTCAAAATTTTTATTACCTGTCTTTCTAGAGAATATTTTTGTTTATATTCAAATGAAATTTTGGTTTTCATAGCACATAAATAATCAGTTTTCTTGTCTCCTATCATAAAGCAGTCTGAACTGTGTATTTTAAATTTTTTAATTGCACTTAACAACATACCATTTGCAGGTTTTCTGAATTTACTTTTTTTTTTATATTTTTTTATTATTCCTTTAGGATGATAAGGGCTGTAATAGAAATGATCAATTTTAGCTTTATTTTTTAAGAGAATTGAATTCATATGTTTGTGAAAACTCTTTAATTTTTTTTCAGAAAAATAACCTCTTGCAACACCGGATTGATTTGTGACAACTACAACTTTTATATTGAGTTTATTAAGTAATTTTATTGCTTTAATAGCACCAATTAACCATTTAATTTTATCTTTATCACAAAAATATCCATAATTTTTTATTAAAACCCCGTCTCTATCAAAAAAAAAACATTTCATTATAAAATCTTTTTAAGTCCAACATAATTAGAATAAATTAGAGCAAATATTGTCCAAAATATAATCGCATTCCAATTAGTAAAAAAACCACCTCTTGGTAGAAATGGAATAAAATATGCAATAAGGATGAAGGTGCTTATGATTATAAAATTATTTTTACTTTTAAGAAACTTAAATATAGAGAATGTGAAAAAAGATAACAATATTATAAATCCAGTTATCCCTAATTCAGATAAAATTTCAAAGTAAAAATTATGTGGGTGTAAAGCACATTTTTTTTCTCGCCATTTTTCATGGATTTTTTCATTAAATTTTTTATTATCACAAAAGTTTCTAAAATTTTTCATACCCACACCAAATAGCTTATGATCTTCGAATATTTGATAAGCTGTAGAATAGTGTGCAAAATGGTGAGAATTTTTGTTTAAAAAATTTTTTTCCGAATTGATCTTAAGTAATGAAATTTTTTTAGTAACAAGATTTTCCATCATACGTTCTGAAATTTTACTATTACTAAAATACATCGCACCATAAACAGCTATTAGTACTGAGGAAAAAATTAAGAAATATTTGATATCCTTAAAACATATAAACATTACTAATAGTAAAGTATAAAATGATATAGTTAAAAAATTTGCTCTTTCACCTGTAATGAAAATGCAGAGAATTAACAAAATCAAAGTCAATAAATTAAAAAAATTAAATTTATTTTTACTTAAAAAATTATTTGTAAAAAAATACCCAAACGTGATAGCTCCAAAATGGAAAACCAAATTAGAAATTTTTAATTCATCACCCATAAATCCACCTAATCGATAAATTGCTCCTTGGAGGATAGCTTTATATCCAAATAAATTTACTTGGGTAAAAAATTGAAAAATTAAGTCTAAGCATATTATTAAAATAATTATACCCCAGAAACCAAATATTTTTTTTAAATTTATATTTAAATTATTTATAAAAAAAGAAATTGATAAAATTAAAAGAGGGAATCTTATAAAAAAAATTGTTCTTTCTAGGCTTGGATTTTTTTCGAAATTAATAAAAAAATTTAGTATTAAATATAACCAAAAAAATAAAATTAATAAAAAAATAGGTTCTTTTAAATTTTTAAAAAATACTTTTGAATTCAAATTTAAAAAATAAAATATTATCAAACCAATAATAAAAAATTCAGCAACTATGTTGCTAAAAAGCAGTGCTATTGGTAATAAAATTAAAATTATCTCAATTATTTGTTTTGAATTTAAATAATTACTTATAATCATTGCTTATTTTATACCAATCAACGAATTTTTTTACACCTTGTTGTAAAGAAATTTTTGGTTTCCACTTAATCATTTTAGTAGCCCTGTTGGTATTTGAGAAAGTTTTTTTAATATCTCCATTGGGAATATTGTTCGTAAATTTGATTTTAAATTTTTTTTTAAAATTTTTTTGAATTAAATTTATTAAATCCATTAAGTTATCTGGTTTACCCTTGCCAATATTTAGAATAATTGAGTTCTCTTTAATTTTTGTTTTTAAAATTTTTAGGATACCATCTATGACATCATCAATGTAAGTAAAATCTCTCTTCATTTTACCTCGATTAAAAACTTCAATTTTTTTATTCTTTTTTAAATTATCTAAAAAACTATAATAAGCCATATCTGGTCTTCCATACGGCCCGTAAACAGTAAAAAATCTTAAACCAATACATTTAATTTTAAAATTTTTAGAATATGTTTTTGCAATAATTTCATTTGATAATTTAGTGGCACCATAAATTGAGACAGGAGTATTTTTATTATCTTTTTCAGAAAATGGGTAAATTTTAGTATCTCCATAAATTGAGCTTGAGGATGCATATATAAATTTTTTAATTTTTTTTAATCTAGATATCTCAATAATATTTGAAAATGATATTAAGTTTTGATTTAATGTATTATGAGGATTGGAAATAGAAATTCTCACACCTGGCTGTGCAGCTAAATGAATTATGTAATCGATTTTTAAATTGTTTAATTTTTTTTTTAAAGTATCAAATTGCTTTAGATCTAATTTCATAAATTTAAATTTTCTATTTTTTTTTAAGATTTTAAGCCTTCTATTTTTATGAAATCTTGGATAATAATTATCTAAGCAATCAATTCCTAATACTTTTACATTTTTTGAGAGTAGTTTTTTACTTAAATGAAATCCAATAAATCCTGCGCAACCTGTAATTAGTATCATTTTTAAGATTTATTTATGTTTTTATGTTTAGTCAATTAAATACGATTAATTTTTATAATTTATAAATACTTTTTTATAAATGCATTAATATAAAGTCTAGATATTAATAAAACAGAAATAAAAAAATTAAATTTTAGATAATAAGAATATATTTTATAAGCAGAAAATAACTTATTGACATGCAAGGAAGATAGGGATTTGTTCCTAATTCTATAAAATGATAAATATTTATTTATTCCAAAAAACTTATAATTTTTTTTTGAAAGTTCCAACCATAATAAATAATCCTCCTTAGTTTTTAAATTTCTAAAACAATTTTTTTTAAGTATGTTTTTTTTTATTAATACAGTAGAACAAGAAATTGGACATGATTTTAGTAATTTTTTAAAATTCATTTCTCTTGGTGGTTCAACACTGTAAATAACTCTTTTATCACCAACAATCCCATAATAATTAGAATAACAGACATCAATATCTTTATTTTTAAAAGCTAAAACTTGTTCATTAAGTTTATTTTTTTTCCAAAAGTCATCACTGTCAAGAAATGCAATTAATTTACCTTTTGACTTTCTAATTCCTAAATTTCTTGCACGTGCTACACCTAAGTTTGAATTAGTTCTTATTATTTTGATTTTTTTTTTATTTTTGAATTTTTTTAATATTTCAAAAGATCTAAGAGAATTTTCATCATCTACTATGATTATCTCAAATTTTTTATAGGTTTGACGTAATGCTGAAAAAACACTTTTATCAATATTTATCTCATCATTGAAATAAGGAATTATAACTGATACTAACATTAATTTATTTATATCATTACATAAGTGCTATAAAAAATGCAAAATATTTTATTTTTCATACCTAACATTGAAAGAGGAGGAATAGAGAAAAATTTAATTATTCTAGGAAATTATTTTTCAAAAAAAAATTACAAAATCGAAATAATTTGTTCTAAAATTTCAAAAGAGGTTAAAAGTAAAATAAATAAAAAAGTAAGTATAATTAAATGTAAAGATTACATCAAATTACCATATATTCCTGATCGATTTCTTAATTCAATAAATACATTTATTTATTTCCTTATTTTTTATTCGTCTAAAAAAAAACAAGTTGTACTTTCAATGCAAGATCATCCCTTTTCTATAATAGCTGCTAGGCTAAAAAATATACCTTGTATAATTAGAATAGCAAATCATCCTGTTAGCTCTTTAAAATTTTATAATAATTGGTTTATTTTTTTAATTAAAATTAACATAAAAAAATTATTCTATTTCTTTGCTTCAGGTATTATATGTAATTCAAAATCTTCTCAAATTTATTTTAAAAATTTATTTAAAAATAAAAAAATTGTTCATATTTTAAATCCTATAAAAATTAATCTACAAAAAAATAAAAATAAGAAATTAACTAATGATATTATTTCTGTAGGAAGGCTTCAAAACCAAAAAAATTTCTATGGTCTAATTGAGGCTTTTTATATTGTGCTTCAAAAATTTCCTAAAAAGAAATTAATTATAATAGGTAGTGGAAATGAGAAAAAAAAATTAAACAATTTATCTAATAACTTAAAAATTTTTGATAAAATTAAAATTATTAAATATCAGAATGCTGAAAAATTAATTAAATCATCAAAAATATTTGTTTTAAATTCGCTATGGGAAGGTCTACCTAACATTTTAATTGAAACACAAATGTTGAGAACACCGATAATAGCAACAAATTGTGAAAGTGGTCCAAAAGAAATACTAATGAATGGTAAAATCGGTTATTTAACGCCAGTAAATAATAGCAAAAAGTTAGCTTTAAAAATTATTAAAATATTTAAAAATTATAGACAGGCGCAATATAAAGCCTACTTAGCTTTAAAATATTTAAAAAGATTTGATCTAAATTCTCAATGTAAAAAATACGAAATTTTTTTAAAAAATTTTAACTAATTTTTTTTTGCAATAAAAAAATATCCTAAAGGATTTATATCTTTAATATTTTTAAGAAAAATATTTAAAACTTTATCGAAAATTATTGCTAAGGAAAAGATAATAACATTTAAAAATGGAATTATTTTTGTAAGATTGAATAATGAAGAATACATATTACAAAAAATTCCTGTGCCCAATATTTTTACTTCAATATCTTTATACCCTTTTTCTTTTAAAAATTCCTCCAAAAATTGTTTTGTAAAACGAAAATAATCATTTGGTGATTGATGAATATGAAACAAAAAAGGTGTAGATCCATAGACGATACCATCGCTATCTAAAATGTCATTAATATTATTGAAACAATTATTTGTATTTTTAATGTGCTCTAAAACATTCATAAGGAAAATAGTTTTAAATTTTTTTTTAATTTCGTTTGGATAAGTTTCCAAGTTAATATAGTTTTGGTCTTTAAGGTTTGTACTTAGATTAGCATATGTTCTCAAACCTTTATTTTTCACATAATTTGAAACATTTGTCTCAGACTGTGTTGATCCTAAATCAAGAAAGTCACTATTAATTTCTAATTTTTGAATTTCAAGAATTTGAAATATACGCAATGGAGAATAATTTTTTAGTGTTAATTTAATTATTAAAGTATAGATACTAAGTAATGAGTTTTTCATTTAATAGAAATAAGTTTGTAGCAAAAAAGCTAGGAAACCTCAATGGAGAGAAAATATTAGATATAGGATGTAGAGATAAAATCTTTAAAAAATATCTTGAAGGAAATTATGAATATACTGGAATTGATTTTGACCCTGAAAAACCTTTAAGTCATATTAATTCAGATGGTATTATTAATTATAATCTTGAAAATGGCCTTCCAGAAAATACTGATTATGACATTATAAATGCACTTGATGTGCTTGAGCACGTTGAGAATATACATGAATTATTAAATGATATTTTTTTTAGGTCGAAAAAAAAAATTTCAATAGCACTTCCAAACATGGGTTATTACAAATTTAGACTAAATTTTCTATTTAAGGGAGTTATAAGTGGAAAATATATATTTCACGAAAAAAAAGTTTCAGACAGACACAGATGGATACCTAATTATTCATCTATAATTAAATTTATAGAAAAAAATAAAAATGCAGAATGGAATTCAAAAAAATATGATTATATAGCTGAAAGAAAAAGAAATTTTATATTTTATTATTTAGAAAAGTTTTTGTCTAAATTTTTTCCAAGTTTATTTGTTTATGAACTGATTTTTATCTTTGAAAAAAATAATTACAAATAATTTTTTATTTTTTTTGAAAATTGATATTCTGTAAAAGAAGAAATAGTTTTTTTCATATTTAATTTTACTTTAAATAATTCTTCGTTCGATAATTTACTTATTTCTGTTAATTTATACTCTAAATCTTCTGTGTTTTTCATCTTATATTTAAAACCATTTTTATTATGTATTATCATTTCCCTAGGACCATTTGGACAATCGGAAGTAAGTATTGGAACATTAAGATATCCTGCCTCAATTAGTGTATGGCCAGGTTCTTCCCATAGTGATGAAGAAATATATAGTGAGGAATTTGATAAATATTTATAAGGATTTTCCTTAAAACCTAACAAAAAACAATTATTAATTTTTTTTTCAATTATATAATTCTTTAAAATTTTTTCATCTTCTCCTTTTCCTAAAATAATTAAGTTCGTATTATTAAAATTTTTTTTAGAAAAATTTTCAAATGCTTTGATTAACTCAAGATAATTTTTTTGTCGTGTTAATCTTCCTATAGAACAAAAGACTTTTTTTTCAAAGATAAATAAATCTTCTTTATCAATTTTTTCAAATGACATAATTCTCATTTTTTTTGAAATAATTGGATTATCAATTTTGACAACTTTATTTTCATTCAAATCCAAATTTCTAATTAAAAAATTTCTGGTTATATTTGTCATAGTAACTAAACAATCTGATTTTTTATATGTTTTATTCCATATAAACTTTCTTAAATTGTTTAGTTTAGGAAATCCTTGAATACTGTTTACTATTCTAAGATTTTTAAAAAATATTTTTAATAAACACGGCAGGTAGCCAACCAAACAAGTAATAATAACTTTTGGTTTATATTTTTTAACCAAATACAATAAAATAGGAAACGTCAACAAGGTAAAAAAATAAATTGCTATTTTCGAAATTGTACCGGTTTTGGGTAATTTTAATCTATTAAATATATTTATTAGATAATAATCCTTTTTGGTATCAAAATTATTAAATTCACCAAGTACATTTAAAAGGTAAATCTTATTATTTAAATTTGAAAAACGATTTAAAGATTTAATCATTCCCAATGTAGCCATAATAGTACCAACATGGCTCGTCATTGGTGACCAAATAAAAATGTCATTATTAGCATTTTTTAATTTCATTATTATTAATTATTAAATATTTATATATATTTGATATATGAAAAAAACGCTAGCTATAGTAATTTTAACTTGGAATGATCACAAAAATACAATCAAGTGCTTAAAAAGTATAATCAATCAATTAAAAAAAGATAAAAAAATAATCTTAGTTGATAATAATAGTTCAGAAAAATTTTTTAATAAAACAATCAATTGGTTAAATAAAAATTATAAAAAAAAGGTTCATAGAAAGATTTTCAAAAAAATTGAGAAGATTCCAGAATTTATTTTATCGTCTAAATCTGTATTTATAATTAAAAATAAAAATAACTTGGGATGTGGCTATGGTCATAATACTGGTTATAAATTTGCTTTAAAAAATAAATTTAAGTTTATAGCAAGAATAGATAATGATATGATTGTGCCAAAAAACTTCTTTGATAGAATTTTAGAAGTTTTTTCTGATAAAAAAATTCAAGCTGTTAGTCCTAAAATTTTATATACAAAGTTTCCTAATATGATTTGGTGGATGGGAACGAATATAAATCATAACCTAAAATTTGATAAACACATGAGAGACTATCCTCACGGTCTTAAAGACAAAAAGATTTATAACGGAATAGTAGAAACAGATGCTATTGCTGGATGCGCTTCTGTAATGCGATCATCAAGACTAAAAAAAGTTGGTTTATCAGACAAAGATTTTTTTTATGGACCAGAGGATATTGAATTCTCAAAAAGAATTTATTTAAGTAAAGGTAGTCTAATAGTTGATAGAGATATAAAAATTTTTCATTCAGTTACCCAAAGTTTTATAAATCTTGAAGAAAGAAAAATTTATTATGAATACAAATATCGTTTACTTTTGATAAAAAAAATTGGAACAACAATGGATAAGGTGATTGGATATATCTATTCAATTATAAAATCACTTTTATACATATTAATATCATTTAAAAAAAAACACAGAGCAAAGTTACGTCCAGTTTTTTTAGCGTGGTTAGATTTTATTCTTAACAGATATGGTGAATATGACCGAAAAATTGGTTACCCTTATTAATGTAATTAAATAACAGGATTTTTTTTATTTTTTACTAAATTATTTATTTTTATATATTGCATTACTAAGTGCATTATAATGTGATTTATGTCTTCACTAATCCCATAATTATTTATTTTTGAATATATTGGTATAGTACTTTTTCTTCTTAAATAGCCACCATTAAATGCACAAAGCCCAATAGTTTTAATTTTTTTTTTGTTAGTGAACTGTAAAACCTTTTTTATATTTTTAGAA
>CEUJ01099549.1_pt1 | contig 15799 bp, 24 predicted proteins | sample 361531 | NCBI WGS metagenome assembly CEUJ01 (sample SAMEA2622842, study PRJEB7988) | marine metagenome | biome: marine biome (ENVO:00000447); feature: marine epipelagic mixed layer (ENVO:xxxxxxxxx); material: "saline water (ENVO:00002010), including plankton (ENVO:xxxxxxxx)" | depth 140 m | reverse complement strand
CTGTTGCCGAGTTATTCACACAAGCAGAGGGTGGTTATGAATTAGCAAATAAAATATTTGGTAGATCAGCGAATCCTTACTTAGAAGTTTTATATGGTGGCCCACAGTTAAGAACATTCACATATAGTTTTAAATTTGCGCCTAAGAACGAAAAAGAAAGAGATAATGTGCAAAAGATTATACAATTGTTTAGATTTCATTCAGCACCTGAAATGAAAAACGATCACAATATGTTTCTAGGTTTACCATCAGAGTTTGATATTCATTATATGTATCAAGCAGAAGATGGTGTTGCAAATGAAAATCTATACTATCCTAAAATAGCAACTTGTGTATTACAAAGTGTGAACACAAACTTCACACCAAATGGTGTTCGAAGTCATGCTGATGGTTCACCAGTCATAATTACTATGGATTTACAGTTTTTAGAAACAGAAATGATTACAAAAGATCATATACAAGAGGGATTCTAATGAGTTATTTTAACTATTTTCCTTTATTAGCGTATGATGTTGACGGTAGTAAAAACTATAAACTTCTTACAAATATTCTTAAACGAGTTAAAATAAGATCAGCAATCAAAGACGGCACATTAATATTTGATAAGTATGATGTTAAGTATGGTGAAAATCCTGAAGATGTCGCATACAAATATTACAATAATTCAGAATATCATTGGATTGTACTAATGGTCAACAATATAACAGATAGATATTATGAATGGCCGATGACTGATCCACAGTTCGAAGCATTCTTAACAGACAAATATGGTGCAGGTAACGAGGATGCAACACATCATCATGAACTAGCACAAACAAGTGGTCCTACATCATCTAGTGATGATTCACATATGTTAGAAGTCAATTCAGACACAGAGAACGCAACAACAATTACAAATAGAGAATTTGAAGAAAGAGAACAAAATAAGTTAAGACAAATTAGACTATTAGACAGACGATTCTTATCACAATTTGTTGAAGAATTTGAAAAACTAATACAGGAATAATATCATGCCAAATCCATACCTTGATTATCCAGGGGATTACAATCTAAACAAAATAGAGATCATTACTGCCACAGGTGAAGTATTACCTTTGCGTATGGGTATGATTGTAGAACTGAATGTTTTTGAAGATATCGAGAGTAGTGCGTTGACAGGTTCTATGGTGATGATAGATTCAAGTAATATTATATCAAATGCGCCACTACAAGGTAATGAAAGACTAGTATTTAAACTATCAACGCCTGTTAGTGAATATGATGAGAGAGTTGCAATAGACGCCAGCGAAGAAACAGGTTATCCTTTTCATATTTACGCAATTAAAAAGAGAGTAATACAGAGTGAGACTTTATCATCTTATAATATACAGTTTTGTTCAAGAGAATTACTTAGAAATACGAGAACAAGAGTAAGCAGAGCGTATGAGGGTGAAGTGCATCAAGCAGCAATTAAAATATTGCGTGATAAGAATGGTTTAGATTCTAAAAAGAGATTGCGTTATGAACCTACAAAGAATAAAGAAAAGTTAGTCATACCGAATATGCGACCATTCAGAGCATTAGACATAGTGTCAAAGAAAGCATTATCTAAAAATTCAGAAGCTTCAGGTTATTATTTTTACGAGACAACAAAAGGTTTTAATTTTCGTAGTTATGAGAGTATGTTAACTACGCAAGGTAAGTATGGAAGATTACCTAAACTAACATTAGGTTATCAACCAAAGGCATTACCAGTTCAAGATCGAAAGAATTACAATATGCACAATGTTGATTCTTATGAGTTTTTACAACACTTTGATACACTATCGCAACAATCTATGGGCACATATTCATCTAGAGTGATTACATATAGTATCTACGATAAGAACTATAATATCTCAGATTTTAGTTATCACGACCAATTCTTCAAACATTTTCATGCTGATCAAATGTCAGATTCGTCTAGTCGTAACTATCATATTGGCGATTCGCCAGTAGATTTTGATTCACGATTAGGTGGTAATGTACCAGGGCGTATTGGTGACAAGACAGTAAGTGATTATCATGAAAGTAAAGTTATATTATATCCTTCAAGAAGATTCTTACATGATGATGAGCCAGATGTATTTACAAAAAAAGAAGGTATCAATGAGGCAATTAAACTATCACAAGCAAATCAAGTATCTAATTCTACGATATTGAAAGTAGTCATGCCTGGTCATAGTTATGTAGAAGCAGGTGATATTGTCGAGTTTAAACTACCAAGTTTAGAACGCAACAAGGGAGAATATTCAAATAATACATTTGACGAGAAGTATTCGGGTCGTTATCTAGTCGCAAAACTTCGACATAGACTAATTAAACAAGAATATCGTATGGTATTAGAACTAGTTAAAGATTCAGTCGCAAAACCATATATCAAAGGTAATATTAACTATAAAGGTAAACCACCAGTCGAGAGAGGCACAATCGATATCTATCAAGAAGATCAAAGATTCAATTACTTCGCCGTATAATCTCATACCTACAGTTTCTAGAAGATTTTTCCTAGCAGGTATCGCCACAATAATCGAGAGAGGTCGCTCAGAGTATCAGTATAAATAGTCCTAGAGTATGAAACAATATCGCTTGACAAGACCCTTTACATATGTTAAAGATAGAATACTACGGCTATTCGAAGGTCGCAGTTATGACATATCTAAGGGGGATTCTTGTACACCATGGTCGAATATGCTTGACAATCATGAACATTTACATTATAGTAATCGTCATGGATTACATCTGAATCCGTCAAAAAGCGTAGGCAAAAAAGGTAAGTAAATCAACAATTATGTATAGTATAGAGTATGTATGGTATCACATAAACCACCTCTTTTGTCAAGCAAAAAAATGCCTGAAAATACTATGGTCCGAACGGATTAAATACCGCAAGGCATCGGCAGGAGAAAAAAAATAATGACACAAAATTTCATGGGCAAAGATGGTTTTCAATGGTTCGTGGGTGTCGTAGAAGATCGACAAGACCCACAGAAACTAGGGCGAGTGAGAGTTCGTTGTCTAGGGTATCACACAGAGATACACGAAGATTTAAAGACAGCAGACTTACCCTGGGCTCACCCAATGAATCCTATTACGAGTGCGACTGTATCAGGCATAGGGCAGACGCCGCTGGGACCTGTCGAAGGCACATGGGTCGTGGGTTTCTTTTCAGATGGTGCAGACGCTCAACAGCCTATCATTATGGGGACTTTGCCTGGCGTTCCGAACGAGTTGCCTACAAAGGACGGCTCTAAGGGTTTTCAAGATCGTCTGAACGCAAACTATCCGAAGTATAAGAACGAACCTGACACAAATCGATTGGCAGTCAATGATGAAGAAAACCCTCACCCTACGCTGACACTACGAAAAGCAGATCGAGATATAGCAGTCGGCGTTGCGAATACAGACATTACGACCGTTGTTGACGATATCGTACAAGCTGATCAGAGTGCCTTTTGGGATGAGCCCGAGACCACATATGCTGCTAAATACCCTTTTAATCATGTAATGGAGACAGAGGGCGGCCATCTACGAGAATATGACGATACAGTAGGGGCCAAGCGAATACATGAACGCCACAGCTCAGGCACAGGCTACGAGATATTTGATGACGGCACAAAGATTACGAGAGTAAAGAAAGACAACTATAACATTGTATCTGCTGACGAATACTGCCATATACAAGGGACAGCAAGAGAAACAATAGACGGCGGCTTACGAGTAAAGGTCAACAATAATGCTCAGGCAAGTAATAACTATGCAATCGAAGTAGGCTCAGGTGCAAATGTTACAATCGAAGTACAAAATGGGGATATTAATCTGATTAGTCAACTAGGCGATGTCAATCTCAAGGCAGGTAAGAACATGAACATAGATGTTGCTCAGGCGCTGAACATTAAAGTAGGTGGTGCGATTACAGAGACATCTAAGAGTAAAACAGAGAGTGCAGAGGGCACACATCAAATGAACGCAACACTACAGGATATAAACGGCAACAAGATAGAACTAAACTAGGACAGTCTAGTTTAACTACTGTAAGGGATCTGTTTGCAAATACATAACATACCTCCTGAAACAACTAAATATTAATGACAGACTTCTAAACTAGGAAGTTCCTGTTTAGGAGTTTATTCAAATTTTTTTGGAAAAAGGAGAATATATGACAACTGCTTATGACGCCAGAGCACAAGCTCTACATAGAAATCTAGATAAACAAATCGAGAATCTAGAACGAAAGAACTATCACAATAGAGAATTAATTACAGACCTCAAAAAACAAAAACTCAAAGTTAAAGATCGTTTACATAGTATGTCTTTACGAGAGAGTAGAAAGAGCAAAAAAGAAACGCAGGCGAGGTATAAGAATATACAGTTAGAATTATTTAATAAGGGGAAGGAAATTGTTACATAAGATAAGTGATTTTATATCAAAGATACGAGTTATCAAAGATAAGGCAGATCAACTAGAGACTATGAAGTATGGAGTACCAAAAGCGTCTCAGTCTGCGATTGACAATATGATACAAGACATACAGGCCATGTGCTATATGATTAGTCAAGATCGAAGCGAATATAATCGTGTAGAAGAAGTTGATGACAAGATAGCAAAAGATGACGGTGGCTGGTAAAGAAATAGTACATACAAGAGAGGTGACCTGTGGAGAAGCAGAGGATCACCCTCTTGTATATTATGTGATCGGTAAGAAGAACGAGGTCACTTGTGGGTATTGCAACAAGACCTTTGTCTATGTTGAAACTCAGCCAAAAGGCGTGGAAAAAATCTAAAAAAAATTTTCTGTTATAAATAGTAGTATGAAAAGTTTTAAAGAAAGAGAGCGTATTGACTATATTTGTGAGACTTGTGATCTTTACGAAGATTTAGAAATAACTGAAGCTGAATACGAAGGTAAGAAGGTAAAGTTAAATGATCCAATACGAACTAACGAAGTACCTACTAAAAAATTCAAAGTCTATGTCAAAGATGGCGATAAAGTCAAAGTAGTGCGTTTTGGTTTTCCTGGTATGGAGATCAAACGAGACGATCCTGGTAGGCGTAAAAACTTTCGTGCAAGACATAATTGTGATAATCCAGGACCAAAAACAAAAGCAAGATACTGGTCATGTTTTCAATGGCGTGCTGGTGCAAAAGTCGATAACTAATTGAGCGCTTGTTTCTCTTTATTGCTAGCATTGTCTATGCACATTGGTCTTGAAAACGACTACAATCAAATACATCCTCATGCTCGTTGCGAAATGGCAAACGATATTCTCTATGGTGCATACTACAATAGCGAAGAACGAGTAAGTTTATATTTTGGTAAAACAATTGATAATGTAGAAAGAGGTTGGGATATGGAGTATGGTCTTACAACTGGTTACTCTGGTTATCCTCTTGTACCAATGTGGCGATTCGTTCACGAAGATGGTATTTTTATTGCACCTGCTTACGAACACGAAGAAGAAAACTACGGTGTTGTAATCGGTTATGAGATCAATTTCTCAAATTAAGAGGGGTACTATCATACAGACGCACCTCAAGAAACCGCCTAGGCGGCGGCTATGAGATACTTTTTTTCTAGAAATTTTCTAATATAGATGTCTATACAAGAATGAGTGATTTTTTCCGTTAAACGAGGCACGATCTAATTGCCTCATTCTATAATCTAAATCAGCGTGATCTTTTGATTTTGCTAAATAGTTTTCGATTATTTGTTCTCTTGATTGATACAAATTAAAGTTTTTAATCCATTCTAAAAGTTCTTTTACCATAGACATACTCTTTTACTTGCCCAGCCAGATGTGCCGCCTGCAAGTGCTATTCTTAAAAGATTTAGATTTGAAAACTTAAAACTTGTAGAAACTTTTGTTCCTGCCCATATTGGTTTTCTCATTAGTTAAACTCCTTCTTTTTTGTTTTGATTATATAAGTGTTGATTAAGTTCTTCTTGCCACCTTGAGCCATATTCAACTCTGAAAAAGCGAATAAGATTTGGATCCACAGAACCAAAGTTATTAAAAACAAAAATTTTACCCAAAGATGCAAAGAGATTGACGATTGATTGCATAATATTCCTTTCATTCACAAATATATAGATGACTTCGCCATCGGTTTGTGTTGTTAGTCCTATACAGCTATTATGCGTTTTTGAGATGGCGGGAGTGAAGGGACTCGAACCCTCGGCCTCTTCCGTGACAGGGAAGCGTTCTAACCAAACTGAACTACACCCCCCAAATGTGAGGATCTTAATTTTTATAAGTACTCATGTGCGTCCCTCCAAGAACCAACCTAAGCTAGCTTGGAACCAGAGATCAGTTGTAGAAGAAAAGATAATATATCTACAAGTATATTAGGATTCATATGTACAATAAATCCACCGACAATCATACCTAGAATAAACTTAAACATTTTTATACTTCTCAATCAAGGGTGATTGCAAAGGCGAATCATCTTGATAATGGTCTTGTGAAAGTTGAATGATTGCATAGTGTATTACTTTCATCAAATCATTCTTATTACGACCTTCTTTCTTGCCGTATCTTTGAGCATACTTTAAAATGTTGCCCATACAGAAACCTGTGCCATGACCTTGGTCAATGATAATTTCAGTTGCCTGATAGTTTTTTGTTTTAGCATAATGTGAATCATATGTTTTATTAATATAATCCATTACATCATTAACTATCACATTTTCACTAAATTTATATTTTGGCATTAATGTAGTCCTTTCATAATTGTTTTTTGTTTTGTTGTTAGTTTTGGATTTAAATGCACTCTTACTTTGTTTTGTATTCTAGATGGTGACACACCTATCATGGTGCAGTAGTTTATAAAGACATCATGATCCTCATTATCTGTATTGAGTAACCAATCCATAGCGTCAACTTTATGCTTTAGATATTTTTTACTCTTACCTGTATAAGAGGCATCTTCAACTGCCTGTGTTAATATAGCGGTAATAAATTTTTCTTCGCCTATCATTATATGTCCTTTTCAATCTGAGAGAAGTATGCCCAATATTGGTCACCATTCTCTGTTACATAACCTATAGAGCCATTATAACCCATGTCGGTATCGTATATCTGTGTTTGTATACCATTCTCACCAGCAGGATCATTTGTCAATAGTGAAAGAGATATATCAGTTATTTTACCTGATCTAAAACTACCTCTATTATTTACGGTTACTTCATCATCTATTTTAATAATCATAATTACTATCCTTCTCAATTAAGTTTGTTTCAATGTTTATTGATAATTTATTCGCTAGTTCTGGCCATTTCTCTGCAAGAACTTTAGCAAATAAATCTCTTTGTTTTAAATTCATGCGAGCAATAGTCTCAACTGTATTGTCAACCATCACTTCACTCATTACTTCATTTGCATCTACCATTTTTTTCTCCTCTCTATTTTAGATATAATGGTCCAGTCCATTGTATAGGATAATTACCTTGTAGCACATTACCTCTTGGTTGATTTAGTGCAGGTGCTTTCCAACTTGCGGCTTTTAGAACATCACCTTCTTTGAAATGTTTAAATGCTTTCTTTACTATGAAAGAATGAACAGAATGTTTAGCACAAATTTTGATAAACTTTGGTCCTTCTTTTACAGACCATGAGTTAGCAAATTCTTCTCTCATATTTTTATTATCACAATCTTGATTGTAATCTTCAATAGAAGCATTAATTAAGTTTTGAATACCGTCTTTGATATTCTGTGCAGGTTCTACTCTAATCATTACTGTAATACCTCCATACTTTTTTGATTTAACGAATCTGAAAGATAACAGTATAGGTCACCTTCAAGACTATATTCATCAAAACCTATAAGGTCCCAATTAACATCTGATTTTTTAGCCATATCAACTGCCTGATCGACAGAGATAGTTCTACTTTTTACTTTTGATTCTAGATTGTCTAGATATTCTTCAGCACAATCTTGTGCCCATTGTTTCACTTTACCCATTATTATACTCCTTTGATTGATTAATTAATGCAAGAATCATAAACACGATTCCTACGATTGCAAAAATAAAACATCCGACCCAATTATTGCCTGATGTTTCTAGAGTAGAGCCGTCAATTGACCCTACAGCGAATAACATAGAAAAAATTCCTAAGATAGAAAATAAGACAGTCATTAAGCAACTGCCTTCATAAGAGAGTAAGGCACTCTCCAGTTATTTAAATTCTTAGTAGAATTATCGTAAACTTGAACAACTGCTTTTGCAGGGTTCATCTTTTGAATAACACCTACTCTTTGTAGCCCACTATTCATTTTACCAAACATAACTCTCTGACCTACATGAAATTTTGTAGAAGAAAGAACAGAAGTCCTTTTACGATTCTGTTTTATAGCGTCAATAATCAAGTTGATTTCTTTATCGTTCATACTTTTAACAGCATTAACAACTTGCATAAGGTCTTGATATTTCATAATGTATTATATCCTTTCGATTATGTGTCCATTATACACGAAAAAAAGCATATTGCAAGAAAAAAATGGATTATTCCATAAAATAAAACCCTTATTTTTCAACAATTTAGGGGCGCACTCTGTCGCTGTCTTAAAAACCCTTATTTTCTGCGTTTTTTCATTCATTATGTACAAGCTAACACGAAAAAAGCGTAATGTCAAGAAAAAAATGGCGAAAAAACCCCTTATTTTCTGCGATTTTGTGGAATAATCGTTTTTTTTATCGGAATAATCTTCATTCCTAAGATTTGTTTAAGTGATTTTGTTCTTTTTTTGTTCTTTTTCTTTCGAATCATAAAATTTTTATCTAATTATACAATATTTTAAAGGTTTTGTAAAGCACTTATAAATAGTTTATGTAAAAAACAAAGGAAAATCAAAATGTACGAGTATAAATGCAAAATTAGAAAAGTTGTTGACGGTGATACCGTTGATATCGACATAGATTTAGGTTTTGGTATCTGGCTCAATGATGAAAGAGTAAGAATTATGGGCATTGATACTCCTGAATCAAGAACTAGCGATCCTGTCGAAAAGATTTTTGGTCTAGCTGCAAAAGAAAGAGTAAAACATCTACTTGGTGCTGAATCAACTTTGATATCAAAAGTTAAAGGTGATGGTAACGAGGAAATGAGAGGAAAGTTTGGTCGTATCTTAGGTGATTTTACACTTAACGATGGTGATACACTAACATCTAAACTTATGAGTGAAGGCCATGCTGTTGCATACAATGGTGGCAACAAGGAAAAAATTCAACCTAAGCATGTAGAGAACAGAAACAAATTGGTCAGCGAAGGTAAAGTTGATATGCAAGGATTAGAAATAACTAAACCTGCTTTAGTTCAAAAACCTATCGTTGAAGAACCTGTTGTTGAAGAAGTTTCAGCACCAGTTAAGAAAACAAAAAAGGCTACAAAGAAAAAGGCAAGTAAATGAAAATTTTAGAACTATTAGGTTTGAAAAAGAAAGTTGAAGAACCTAAAAAGAAAAAAGCACCTGTTGTAAAAAAGAAAAAGAAAAAAGCAACTAAGAAGAAAAAATAATGCCAGCAGCACAAAGAGATGGTGACGCTAATTCTGCAGGTGGTGTTGTATCATCTAGTAGTAGTGTTAAAGTGAATGGTAAAGATATCACAACAAATGGTGATAGTGTTTCTTCTCACGCACCATTTATATCACCTCATGTAGCTGCTACAACAGCAAATGGTAGTTCTACTGTTTTTGCTGAAGGTATTGCTGTAAACAGAACAGGTGATAATGACACTTGTGCCCACCCTAGAGCAGGTGGATCTGGTAATGTAAATGTTGGTGGATAGAATATAAATATATCAAAGGAGAGATTGTAAATGTCAAGATATGACGCCACACAAACAAATGAAAGTTTAAGAAGTGCTAGAATATACAAAGATTTAGATTTAGACTTTCAAAAAAATACTGCTACAAAAGATATTCAAAAACTTACTGATATCGAAGCAGTAAAAAGAAGTGTGAGAAATCTTATCAAACTTAATCATTATGAAAAACCTTTTCGTCCTGAAATAGGATCAAATTTAAGAGCGATGTTATTTGAAAATATCACTCCACAAGTTAATCATGCTATTTCTAAACAAATAGATTTATTAATTAGAAACTATGAACCAAGATGTAGATTGGTTCAACTTAATGTTCAACCAGATGTAGATAGAAATGGATACAGAGCTTCAATATCTTTTTTTGTTGTAAATCATCCAGAGAGAGTTGAAGTAGAAACATTTTTAGAAAGACTAAGATAAGATGGCAACCAAATTAGAAATATCAGATTTAGATTTTGATGGTATCAAAACTAATCTAAAAAACTTTTTATCACAACAAGATGAGTTTAGAGATTACGATTTTGAAGGATCTGGTATGTCAGTTCTTTTAGATTTATTAGCATACAATACACACTATCTTGGATACAATGCCAACATGGTAGCAAACGAAATGTTTTTAGATAGTGCTGATTTAAGATCAAGTGTAGTTTCAAAAGCAAAACAAGTTGGATACACACCAACAAGTTCAACATCTGCTGATGCTTTTGTAGATGTTGTTGTTAATAATGCCACAGGCTCCTCTCTTACAATGTCAAGAGGGACAAAATTTACAACAACTGTAAATAGCATTTCATATTCTTTTGTGAACAATACTGAATTAACTATTACACCTTCAGATGGTGTTTATAAATTTAGTAATGTAAAGTTAAATGAAGGAACACTTTTAAATTTTAAATATACAGCTAATACATCAGATACAGATCAAAGATTTATTATACCAAACAATAATGTAGATACAAATACACTAACTGTTAAAGTTCAAGAATCATCATCAGATACTACTACAAATACATACACACTTGCAACTGGTATTACAGCATTAGATTCTACATCTAAAGTTTATTTTTTACAAGAAGTAGAGAATGGTAGATTTGAAGTTTACTTTGGTGATGGTGTTTTAGGAAAAGCAATTGCCGATGGTAATATTGTTATCTTTGATTATGTCGTATGTAATCGAAATGCACCTAACGGCGCCACAACCTTCACACTATCAGGCACAGTTGGAGGATTTTCAAGTGCAACTGTAACAACAATTTCAAATGCTACTAATGGTGCAGGACCAGAATCAATTGAATCAATTAAGTTTAACGCACCAAGAGATTACACTTCACAAGATAGAGCAGTCACAGCTGATGATTACAAAGTTTTAGTAAAAAGTTTATATGCAAATGCTCAATCAGTACAAGTTTATGGCGGTGAAGATGCTGCCACACCAGAGTATGGTAAAGTTTTTATTTCAATCAAAGCAAAATCAGGATCTAACTTAACAGAATCTACAAAAGCAAGTATCGTAACTAGTCTTAAACAGTTTGCTGTTGCTTCTGTGAGACCTGTAATTATAGATCCAGAGACAACATTCATAACTCTTGATACAGCATTTAAATATGATAGCACAGCAACAACAAAAGGTGCTAGTACGCTTGAAACAAATGTATTAAACACAATTGCTAATTATGGCACAAACACTTTAGAAAATTTTACTGGTGTTTTTAGACACTCAAAATTATTAGAAAACATTAACAATGCTGATACATCTATTTTAAGTAATATCACAACTGTTAAAATGTACAAAACAATCACACCTACTTTAAACTCAGCACTTAAATATACAGTATCATTTAATAACGCATTTTTTAATCCACATAGTGGTCACAATGCAGCTGCTGGTGGCGTGATATCATCAACTGGTTTTAAAATTAGTAATGATAGTTCTACAAATGAACATTTCTTAGATGATGATGGTGCAGGTAATTTAAGAGTTTACTATTTAAGTGGTACTACAAGAATATACACAAGTTCAACTTTTGGTACTGTTAATTATACAACTGGTGAGGTGATTTTAACATCAGCAAATATTACAAGTATATCAAATGTAGATGGTGCTGCTAGCACATTAATAAGAGTTTTTGCTATACCAAATTCTAACGATATCGTGCCTGTTCGTAATCAAGTATTACAAATAGATACAGCAAACTCAACTGTAAGTGCTGATATAGATACTGTTGAAAGTGGTTCTTCTCAGGCAGGAACAACTTACACAACAACTAGTAGTTATTCATCATACTAATGGATAACAATGACAGACTTTAAAAAAACAAATAAGAAAAAATTATCAAATCTTGTAAAAGAACAACTACCTAGTTTTGTTCTAGAAGATCATCCACAGTTTGCTGAGTTTGTATCTGCTTATTATCTTTTTTTAGAATCTGCTGAACTTCAAATATCCTCTTTTACTGCTGTTGATAATATCCTTTTAGAGGGTGAAGGAACAACTGATAATTTTGTTTTATTAGAAAGAACAGATAGTTTTGGCTTAGATGCTAATGATAAACTCGTTCAAGAAGAACTTACATTTTCAGGAACATTTCAAAAGAAGGAAGTAATCACTGGTGCCACATCAGGTGCAACAGCGACAATTCTTGCTGAAGATTTTGCTAATTCAAAATATATAATATCTGCCAACAATGGTTTTATCACAGGTGAAACTGTAACTGGTGCCACATCAGGTGCAACTGGTATCGTTGGTAGATATCGTGCAAATCCTATTGAGAACATTCAACAGTTTTTAAATTATTCTGATCCAGATCATACGATATCTGATTTCTTAACACAAATGAAGGAAGAGTTTCTTAAAACTATTCCTACAAATACTGACAGTAGCGTTAATAGAAGAAAATTAATAAAGAACATAAAAACATTATACAGATCAAAAGGTACTGATAAAGCTCATCAAGTATTTTTTAGATTATTATTTAATGAAAGTTCAGAAATTTACAAACCAACAGTTGATATGTTGCGAATATCAGATGGTAAATTTTCTACAAATAATTTTCTTCGTTGCACACAAACAGCAGCACAAGCAATTGACAATCCTATATTTTTAATTGGTCAAGAAATAAAACAAACAAATGATCCTGCTGATGAAAATGTAAATGAAGCAACAGCAATTGTAGAAAATATCACAAGATTCCAAGAAGGTTCAGTAGTTGTAACCGAAGTAGAAATCAACGCAGAAACAACAACTGGTACTTTTGTAAATGGTCAAACAGTTTCAGGTATTAGTAATATAGATTCTGACAATCTCATAAATTTGACAATCAGTCAAGCTGTATCATCAACTACAATTACAAATGATGGTGGCACTTTAACAGTAGGTGATGAAGCAACAATATCAGGTGGTGCAGGGACTGGTGCTCGTATTCAGGTAGATGATATATCTGGTGGTGGTGTTGATGAGGTCATTGTTAATGTTGCTGGCACAGGATATGAGATAGGTGATACAATCACTTTCAGTTCAGGAACAGCAGAAGCAAAAGTCGCTGTTGTTGGTGGTGGTTTTGCACCAGAAACAGGAAGTGTTCCTATTCATGTAGAGTTAGAATCAGGAACAATCACAGGTGGTGGTTCTGGTGATTTGTTACTCGAAGATTTTTCTGATGGAACTATTGGTAAGTTTTTAGATTCTGCTTCACAAGAAGTTGAAAATGAAATTAGATTTGAATTAGAAAATGAAGTTGGTCATTTATTGGCTGAAGATGATGATAATCAAGTTTCAGATACATTTTTTATTTTAAATCAAGAATCAAAATTAAATGTTCCTTATGATATCGAAGAAGATGAACATATCATATTAGAAGATTCTATATCTAAAGTAGGAACAATTGGCGATAAAATAGTTCAAGAGAATGGCACAGGTGTTGGTGATATAACTGACATACGAATGATTGCAAGTGGTGGTGGATACACTACATTACCTACTGCAACAATTACAGTTGGTGATAGATTTATAGGATTAGAATCACAAACAAATCTACAAAGACTAGCTGTTATAGAATTAGAAAGTAGTCCTGGTTCTGATGGTCAACCAGATCATTTAGAGTTTCAAAGAAATACTGGTAATATTTTAGATGAACAAGAAACCACAGTTGCTGTCGAGGGTGATGGTACAGGTGCAGGTAGAATAGAATTAGAAAGTGGTGGTAATATATTAAATGAAACTTTTGATGGTGCAAATGCAACTGTCATACCTTACGGTGCTGAGATAGGTCGTGCAACATCATTAGGTATTATTGAACATGGTATTAATTTTACATCAGCACCAACTTTAGTGTTTCCACATTATGCTGTTGTCAAATCAGCTTCAGGTACAATAACTGAAGATGAAACATTTACAAGTAATGTAAGTGGTGCAACAGGAACAGTAGTAGATTTTACAGCACCTCTTTTAAAATACACAGTTACATCAGGTGTATTAGAAGTAGGTGATACGGTTACTTTTTCTGGTGGTGAAACTGCTGTCGTAGTAAAATCAGATCCACTAACTGGCACATCCTCAATCGCAACAAATATATTTACAAAAGGTAAATACATTAGTCAAGATGGACAACTTTCAGAACTTACAAAAAAAATTCAAGACAGTTTATACTATCAAGATTTTTCTTATGTTGTAAAAGTATCAGAGGCGATAGATAAATGGCGAGATTCAATTAAGAAGGCAGTTCATCCTTCTGGTTTCTTTGTAACTGGAGAAGTGAATATTGCAACAAGACTAGACGCACAAGTTAAACAACCAGTTGGTGCTTCACTATCTTCTGGATTATTCTCTGGCACAGTTGATAGTCCTATCTACATGAGATTAAATACTCTGTTCTCTACATTGTTTGATAGAAGAACAGGTGTTGGTTTACGAAGTATGAGTAATGGTGTTGAGTTAGATGGTAAAACTAAATTATCATCAGCAGTTGCAAGAACAGGTATTGCTATAGAACCTCAAAACGATTACAGAGATCCAACAACAAACACACAGAAAGCAGTAAACTTATCACCAGAAACTACAATGGAACTAGAACAAAGAAATAGAAATAGTTTTTACAGTTTAAATAGTGAACCATTTACTTTAGAAGATGGTACAGGTTTCTTAGCAAAAGAGGATGCTGGATTTGTAGTAGATGAGTTTGGTTACACAGTAAGAGGTGTAAGTGTAAGTAATGGTTTTGCATATGCAGGACCAAGACAAAGAAATTTAAGAGCACCTTTTGAAAGATATGCTCATAATAATGGTATATTATTAGAAGGTCATACTGAAACAGGAAACTCTAATATTAGATTAGAAAACGAATCAGGCGTAATTACAAGTGAATTTGGTATATCTGCAAGCACAACAATAGCAGATTGGGCACAATTAAGATTTTCAGGAACATTGAATGAGAATGTTGACGGAGAAACTATGAGATTAAAAGATTTAGAAGGAACTAATAGTGATTTAGATCATAGAAATAATTTTGCATTTCCTACAGACATCACACAAGAGCCTTCGTAAACTCTTATAAATAATATGAAAGAACATTAAATTAATGGGAAACTAAAATGGCAGCAATAATTACAAACAAATTCAGAATAAATAATGCCGAGCAGTTCGTTGAATCATTTAGTGAAACTGCTGCTACGACTTATTATTTGTTCGTAGGAAGATCGCATTCCTGGGCGACTGATACTGACGGTCAAGGCAGATCAATCAACGAGGGAACTGACGCTTCTCCACCTACACCTAATGATGATGTTTCATCTGAGTTTTATAACTATGATGATATGTTAGGTGCTAAACTACTAACTTCAAGTGATGTGTCTCATGTAATACCAAGAAGAAACTGGACAACAGGCACAACTTACGATATGTATGAACATAATATTAGTTCATCAAACGCCGCTAATAGTGGTGCAACAAATTTATTCGATTC
>CEUJ01017919.1_pt1 | contig 15802 bp, 19 predicted proteins | sample 361531 | NCBI WGS metagenome assembly CEUJ01 (sample SAMEA2622842, study PRJEB7988) | marine metagenome | biome: marine biome (ENVO:00000447); feature: marine epipelagic mixed layer (ENVO:xxxxxxxxx); material: "saline water (ENVO:00002010), including plankton (ENVO:xxxxxxxx)" | depth 140 m | reverse complement strand
TGGAAAGCCTCTGTAAATTCTTTCATTTTTGAAGCCATTCCACCTGTAAGCATATCTTGAGCCTCTAATAAAGATTTACTTCGTTCCTCCGCCAAAACTCTTTCTTTTTCTTGTGATAATAATTCTTGATTTTTTTCAAGTTCAGCTACTAATTGTGCACCTTTTTCTTTATTTGCACCAATATATCTTCTTTTAATTTTTATTATTTCTTTTTCAATAGATTCTTCTTTTTCTTTTATTTGGTTTAAATCCATTTCACCTTTTGAAATATCTTTTATTAAATCTACTCTCTCTTTTAATTGTTCTAAATTCATTTTTCCTTGTTTTGCAGCTTCTTTTGATGCATCTAAAACTTCACCAAGGAATTTATTATTTGTTTTTTGAGATTCTGATAAATTTAAAGTACTTTTTTCTAACTGAGCAGACAAATCTGCTATATCAGCCAAATCTGATTTAGCTGCTTTGACTTCTTGTTTCCAAGCTTTGATATTTCTGGGATTAAAATCAGCCATTATAAATTCCTATTATAAAAAATCACTAGCTTTCATTTTTTGATAATTTATCTTTATACCATAGTCTTTTTCTATCTGTTTTGATAACCTTTTATAACTAGAATTTATGTTATTTACATGTGACATAAACTTTTTGTCTTTTTTAAGTGTGTTTATTTTTTTATTATCTAATTTAAATAAAGATTTTAATTTAGAAAAAAGTCCTTCAGCTATTAATTTAGGTTTTGATTTTGTATCTAATAATTCTTTTAATTTGATTGACATATTATTCTCCTAATAATGTAATTAGTCATATATAAATATCAATTTTATGTAAAATTACCTACGAAATCTTGATGATTGTAAATTTGGTTTGTTGAAATTTTGTTTCTTTTTAGCTTTGTCTATTTCTTCTTTTTCTTTTTCTTTTGCATCTACTAACTTTTTATAATAAAAGTTTCGAAGATATACTGGCATATCATAGACATCTGAAAAAGTAAAACCTTCTCCATAGTAAACTAACTGAAATATTTGGTTATGTAACTCTGGTTTATACTTCGTTGTTAGGCCAAAAAAAGTTAGTGGTCATCGGTATTGTAACCGAGACCATCTCCCCTCCTATTTCTATCTCTTGGTCCATTACAATATCAGGTGAAACTCTTTTGATTTCTTTCCTTAAAGCTAATGAATCTCTGGCTAGCATGTTTTGTGAAAAGTTATTTATAACTTGTGGTGTAGAATCACCATCTACTGATTGTAACATATATCTAATTCGTGTGGTTATTTCAGGTGAAGCCCCTTTATTAACTTTAGAAATATTTTTTAGTTCCAAATTAATATCATCTTCATCTTTTCCTGTAAGTATTTTATATGATACTTTTGTTTTAGATATAGGTAACTCAAATTCATATCCATTTTCTGTTAAATCATCTGGTATTTCTTTAAATGGGCATTCAGTCAAATCAAAAGTTACATCAACTAAATCACCTGTTTTTGGGTCATTCACTTTAGCTTGATATTCCGGACCATATGCTAATATTCTAGCTGCTACCATCACACCATTCTTATCACCTAATACTAAATCAGATGATGATACACCTTCTGTAAGTATTAAAGAATCTAATAGTTTAGTAATGACAACACCTTTTTTAATAAGATTATCTGATGTTAAGATATCTTCTTCTTTAGCAGTCATATATTTTAATTCTATTTTACCATTTGATAATGGTGAATCTTTTGGATATACCTTACCACCACTTGGTAAATCTACAACTTCACTTGGAAACTTTTGTTCGTTTGCCATATTACGCTCCTATGATTTTGATTCAGAAACTGATGCTTGTCTATAACCTGTAACTAATTTTTTTATTTCACCAATAGCTTTTCTGGCTCTACCTCCAGCTGCTTTTGTACCTTTTTCTGAAAATACATTATGATTTTCTTCAAATTGTTCGAATAATTCTTTTATCTCACTATATAATTTATCTGTTGACATACTTATACCTCCGTTGCTCTTCTAAACCATCCTAAATAAAACTTTTCTTGTTCTGGTCTAGCTGTTATTAAATCTACATAATACTTTACTCTGAAAGCTCTGACTCTATCTAATTCTACACCCTTGAGAGCTCCGATTGTTTTTGGTCCTAAACCACCATCAACTTCTATATCTCTACCTTTGTTAACAGCTGCTCGTTGTAAAACCTTTACTGCTGTTCTCTTACCCATATTTACACACATATCAAAATAGATATGCCATAAATTCTGTGGTAAAGATTCAACTTTGTTTTTATCCCAATAATCTTTTTTATAGATTTCTACTGCTTGTTCGATTGTTAAATTTTTAATATCAACATCTGGATAAAACCTTTTAGTGATACCATACTTGGTTTCACCACCCAAATCTTTAGGGTCATTTACATAACCACCTTCGTGATGTAAAACTTTTTCTATAATTTCTTTAAAACTTTTCATAAAACCTCATAACTTATTCATATATAAATATATACAAAATAAAAAAACCCTTGATTTTTTTTCAAGGGTTTTAATATCGTATTATGTCAACTTAATTTAGAATTGAAGTATTGCGTAGTCATATCTTAATGTGAGTGTTATATCAACAGGGTCACTCGCATCAAAAGATAATGCACCAAAGTTAGCAGATTGAATCATTGCACCTTTCAATGTCCATTCTTCTACTATATCACCTACAGGTCCTAACAATTGACAATTAATATCTTTTTTATAAAAATCTGAATACCCATCTCTACCAGTTACTGATTCATGGTGTAATCTAACCCACTCCATAACTGCTTGGGCTGCGGATGGAACTATTGGATCATATAATGTTATGTCTAAAGTTTGCCATTCGCCTCTACCCTTAACATATCGTTTTACATTCAAATGTGATAGAGCTACCTCTTCAAATGTAATTGTTGGTCTATTACCAGCTTTTATAGTATATGCTGGAATACCGTCGATATTAAATACAAACCTATTTTGAGTTTTAGGTTCAAATGGTGTAAACATTATATCATTTGCGCTTAACAATTCAGCCATTATTTTTCTCCTATTTAGTAACTACAATAAACTTGTTACATATTTTCATATATAAATATCATACAAAGCAAAAAAAAGAGGCAATATTTCTACTGCCTCTTTATTTTTTCTATTTATTTTTTCCTAATTATTCAGGAAATGTTGCTCCTGTAGGTTGTATTGTAAAGTCTAATACAATAAACTCAGCAGTTTTAGTTGGTTGTAGGAATATCTGTCCGAATAAGATATTTCTGTCAACAACATCTGGAGTATTATTTGTATCATCCATTACTATCTTAAATGCATTTAAACCACTATTAGATTGTACTTGCTCTAAAAACGGATTAGCTATATTTAAGAATCTTCTTCTTGTTTGTACATTGTTTTGTTCAAATACAAGGAATCTTGAAGAAGCTGCAATGAATTTCTTAACTCTAATCATTAACCTTCTAACATTTACTCTATCAAGAGCTGATGATTTTTTCTGTAATGTTTTTTGTCCAAATACAGTCACCCCTTGTCCTGGGAATGTAGCTATTGGATTCAAATTAGACTCATACATTGTATCTCTGTTTCCATGAGTTAATTTTCTTTCAGCTTGAATAGCTGTATCAATTCCACCACGATTTAAACCAGCTGGTGCAAACCATGGATGAGCTACTTTATCATTGAATGCGTAGATTCCACCTAATACTACTGATGGCGGTACCCATACATTTCTACCAAGATTATTGTCTTGTACTTGTACCCAAGGCCAATACATAGCTGCGTAATTTGAATCGTATGACTCAGCCTGTGTTATAGCTACTGATTGTACTGCTCCATACCCAACTGGATCAGCGATTACAAAACAATCACCTCTTTCCTCACAAGTCGTAATAGCTTTATTGATAATAGCCGAACCACCATCATTAGTTACACCTGGTAACATAAGTAGATTCATATCATATTCATCTTGATTTGATAATAGTTTTAATGCGTCGTTGTATGCAGTTCCACCATTGTCATTTGCAAGGTCAGAAATATCAAATCCTTGTATGTGTTGGTTATTAGATGAATTTATATCATCATAGAATTTAGCTGTGATGTTTCCACCATCGTATCTTGTACCACCTACTCCAGCAGTTCCATCAGAACCACCACCAAATGCTCCATGAAGTGAACCACTTCCAACTGATGGGAAAAAACTACCTGAATTTGCATAAGCTGTAGATACCTCACCATTTTCATTTAAATAATCAGGTAATTGATTTACTTTCGCAACTCTTACATATTTAGATTGTTGTGGATAGTCACCTTTTGGTTGAATATAAGCCGTACCATCAGAGTCAGTTACTAATTGATGAAATTGACTTCCTATTATTTTTTCAATATAATTAGGAGCTTTCGGGTCAAAAGAAACATTATTCCAAGTTTCTAATACCTGTTTTCTTTTTTCTGTATCATCACCTCTTCTAATTACTAATGTAATTGTACCTTTTTTAAGATTTACATTTGTAATCTCATATCTTAAATTATCTGATGAACCTGAAGACAATGTGTTATTACTTCCTATTGCTTCGTTTCTAGCGAAACTGTTCATAACTAAACCTTCACCCAAAGTATGTAGTTTGAAAGATACATTAGAAGAATTTCCTGCAGCAATTGTAGTACCAGCACCACCCATAGATGTTATACTTGTAGCTTCATTATCTATTCCTGCTCTTCCAGTACCCCAATAACCTACAGCTCCAGTAGCCATTGATTTAGATACTGAAAAGTTATTTATTGATTCACTTGTTGAAAAAATACTCATCGTAGCATCGTTTGCTACAGTAAACCCAGAATTTACTGATGCTGAAAGTGTTAATCCAGTCAATGATGCGTTTGATTGAATAGCGTTTCTTAAATTAATTGCAGTTGCAAGAGTGGTTGAACCTGTTGCTACAAATACTTGAGTAGCTGAATTATTTAATAGGCCTATTTTGTCTCCGGCTCCAACAAATGTAAAGTTTACACCATTGATATAAACTTCTTCATCAACAAATTGTGCTGGTGTTCCACCCATTATGAAAGAAGCTGAACCTATAGTAACACTAGAATTAGCTATTTCTACAGAAGCTGTTGCCTCTGAAAATGTTCCATCAAGAACTCTTACAACTGTTAATTTACTTCCATGTCTTAAATAATTTTGTGCTGCTACTGATGTCAAGTAAGAGTAGTAATTACTACCACTCTTTACGGTAGATCCAAATCTCTGTTCAAATTCAGAAAATGAGGAAACTACTGTTGGCACCATAGCTGGTCCTTTTACCGTAGGACCTATAATTGCTGCACCTATCTCTCCGACAGCTGCAGGTAAAAAAGATTGATCCAGTTCATTGGTAAATACGCCTGGACTAACTACTTTTTCTGCCATGTGATTTCTCCTAATTAATCGATTAAATTTTTGTGTATGACTACATAGACTAATCTGTGCACAATTAGTCTAATTCATATATAAATAGATATGTAAGTGCTCAAACAGCGAACTTATTTTTTGTTGTATTCACCAGTTTCAGGATTCAAAACACCATCACCATACTTTTCAGTAATTGATTTTATAAAATCAGTTTCTTCTTTTTGTGTTTTTATAAAAGTGTCATTAAGTTCTGTTCTAGTTATGTTTAATGCATCTAATTGTTGATTCAATCTTATTTCAGCTACAGAAAGTTGTCCAAGTTTATGTTGTACATCAACATACCTCTGTTGTATTTCTTTTACAGTTTTCATTTCTTCTTCTGAAAATTTTGTTGAGTCTTTTAGTTTTTCTGCTAATTTTGATTCTTCAGCCATTTATAACCTCCATTGTTATTATTTAGTATATATAAATATATATCAAATTAATTAAAAAGTTGTTTTTTTTATCTTCTTCGTCTTCTTCTAATTCTTCCACCTCTTCTTCTAATTCTTCCACCTCTTCTAAACTCACTTTTTGGACCTGTATTACCAGTAGTATCTGTTGTACCTCCTTGACCAGGACATTCTTGATTTTCAAAAGCCCAACAATGACATGAAACAGAAACACTACCATTCAATTGGCCATACATATGTGAACATCCTGTAGTTTGTAGATGTTTAATTTGTTCTAATTTGAACATACAAGCCATAGATAAAGTTCCATATCTAGGTACTACATCAACTTCTTGTGTAATTTCTGTTACTATTTCACCTGTTATTGGATTTATTTGAGGAAATCCTGTTTCAGGATCTATAACATTTACTTCAACATCTACCATTACTTGTTCTGTACCCATATATCCACTACAACCATCTGAAAAAGGATGTGTGTGAGCATCAGTAATCTGAAAACATTGTGGAGGTCCTGGTGCTGCTTGTCCATCTCCCATTATACATGGTACACATCCAAAATAACATTTTCCTGATGAGTTAGGTTGAGTACAACACGCCGGTACATTTCTCTGTTGAGGGAAATTATTATTATTTTGTGATTGATAAATTGAAATTGATTCTTGACAAATACCTTTTATTGGATTCATTGAATATCCTGTTGGACAATCTCTTGATTTGTCTCTATTATCTCTTATATCTCTTCTGAAAATATTAATCGGATTATTACGACTTTGAGCACCAGGTTTTAGTAAATGATCTTTAGATCTAATTTGATTATCTCCAGGATTTAAAAAAGAATCTTTTGGAAGTTTTCCAAAAGGCCCTTTAGGTGGAACAGGTGGTTCAACTATATCTTCACAGTAAAAATCATAATATGGACTAGATGGCCAAGGACCTTCACCTGAATATTCCATAGTTCCCATTGGGTCTCCACATCGTAAACAATCCCAATGTTCTCCTTGTTCAGAACCACATAAATAATTCCATCCTGTATCTGGACACCCGTTTAATATATCTGTACTCCACTCATTGGCATTCACACAACTACTCATACTACCAAAGTGATAACCTTGCCATATAGATTCAGGATCTCTACATTCGACATAATTACCATCATGTACTATTATCGTGATTTGATTTTCATTACAACTCATTTATTTTCCCACCTGTTTATCACTCGCATCACCTTCAAATCCAAAAGTAACTTTTGATGGTGATAGGGTTTTTCTTAAATTTGATATTTCATTTGTAACTACAGAATTTGTATATTCTGGTAATAAATAAGCTTTTGTTGTAACACTAAATGTTGACTTTATAAATCTTTCACCATCTTGATTCATTTCTGAAGCGTCTGATATAGAATCTAATTGACATAAAAATTTATAATTTTCAGAAGCACCCCAATATGTATTATTTTGGTCTGTAAATGTCTCAATTAAAGGATTCATTTGTTCTATATAATTTGTCCATAAAACAAAATCATATGATATGTTTACGAAATTAGGCATCGTTGTTAATAAATTTTCTATTACTGGTTTTTTACCAGTTTGAACTGCAAATCTATCATATCTATTTGTTTTAGACCATTTAGAATGTCTAACCACATCATGTTCTCTTTTAACATCATGTTCAAACGAAGAAGCTACTGATGTACTTTTTTCTACACCTGTTCTTTTTAACATTATCAATGGAAGTATAAGTGAACCATTTTTGTCTCTCATAACTCCTCGTTTTCTAACAGAAGCCCATCTTTCTTCATTACCATACATTACACCAACATCAATAGTCTCATTAGCTTCTCTGACTTTTGGTTTTATTACATTTTTTATGTGAGTCATTACTGCAGTGTCAATATCTTTTAAAGTTATAGCATAATTGTTACTATAATTAATACCAGGTATAAAACTTTTTCTACTATTACCATCGGCATTAGTATCTTTTGTAGAGATTTGTTTTCCTCTATTAATATTAGATGAAGCTACGACTTGTTTATTTGTTATTGGTTTTACTGACATTATTTTTTACGCCTTCTTCTTATACGACCACCTACTCTTGCTATGGGTGATATTCCCACTTGTTCTCCATGACAAGCACCATCACATACAGCAACGGATGTTCCAAAATCATAACAAGGTGGATTTGGACAATCTTCATGCATCGAACCACCAGTATGTGATACATGACATTCTATCTGATGACTTACTTGATTATCGTGGTCACGACATGTGATATAATATCCATGTGCTGTTGGTGCAAGTCCATTTCCATTCCATTTAAAAGTAGTAGAATTAACTTGAATCCAATTTCTATTATTATTTAATTGTACTCTACTCTTTGATGTTGTCCTTTGCATACGTGATAATCTACCACCTCTTCTAAACTTACCTTTAGGTGGTGCTACTCCTGGTATTTCTTTATCCGAACCACCGATACCCGAACAATCAGCAACACAAGTACAACTAACTGAACCATCATGATAACATGGTGTTATATTCGCCCATTGTGCTGATTCGAAATTATATGTAGCTCCATCAGTACACATCCAAGTCCAAGCATGCATTACACCACCTGAACAAATATAAGATATTTCACCAGGACCTTGTGAACAACATCCAGGTATATCTCTACTCCTTGGTCTGCGAGAAATTGACATTTCCTTACAAACGCCTCTCATCATTGTATAACCGGTTGGACAAACTTTTCTCATTATCTTCTCCTACGTCTTCTTATACGGCCACCTCTGCTAAACTCACCTTTAGGTGGTGCAGCCTGACCCGTTGGTACAATTGATGTGTCTTCACAATTTTCTACTGGACAACGACAACTACAAGTTTGCCAACTTCCACAGATATCTTCAGCGGTTCCATAAGTAGCAGATTGTGCACCTAAACATGCACCTACCAAAGTACCATCACCACCTAACTGACATCCACGTGAAGAACATCCATCTGATGCTGCAAATCCGTCACCGTAAAAATAGTATGGTGCACCACCACCTTGAGTACATTCTACCCATACCTGAAATGTTCCGCAACCCGTGTAACAACATTCTGGAGGTCCTTCAGCTCCTACAGAACCTTGATTAATTCCACCCATTACATTAGTGGTTCTATTAACTTCTTTACAAATCCCGTTTTGCATTCTATATCCTTTTGGACAACTTCTATTTCTCCCCCTAGTTCTATTATAAACTACAGGAGTTTTTCCTGTTCCAGGTCTTATAAAAAATGGTTCTTTAGGTGGAGATGGTTGTGGTTGAACCGCTGGAGGTCCTTGTCCTGGTCTTCCTTTATTATGAGTGGCTATCCCATTAGCAAAAAATGTATTATTATTATCCAATTCAAAAATGTATGTTTGAACTTCTCCCATATCTTCTTCAATTGATATTAATTCAGACTCAATCACCCCATCATCAGTTAAAAACAAACCTTTATTTCCAACCACAAGTTGTTCTACATTACAAAATTCATATCTTTCTTTTGTTAGTTCTGGTTTATATGAAACCCAATCATTATCAACAACAGACCAAAATGGGTGGTCAAATGTACTTTTAACAGAAGTGTGTTCCCATGTTAAAATAACCATATCATCATGAATAGGTGATATTAATTTAGTAACTTTGTTAGATTCAAATTCATTGGTTACGGCGTTCCACGATTTTACTTCATCACCTATTTCTATTTCTTCAATATTTTTTTCTGTTCCATCAGCCATTGCTACTTTAGTTCCTGCTACAAAACAAAGTGATGAGCCACCACCACCAGCAGAACAAGTTCCACATCCCATTGGTCCACAAGAATCTCCTGAATTTACACAATCAAAACTACATGAACCACATGAATTTACTGTCGCACCCTGACAATTACACGCCATACTACCTTCTCCTATTTCGTAAAGCTTTTAACTTATCTTTTTTAGTTTTAACTTTACCTTTAAATTCCTCTGATTTTACTGCATTAGAATCAACTTTTCCAATTGCAATTTCTCTTTTAATATCAACTTCAATTGCATTTGTACCTGTTTGACTTTTACCAGGTATATTGTCTAACTTATTCATCAACTTACCCATCAATTGTTCCATTTGTAAGTTACCATTTGAATCTGGTTTATAGAAATGTTTTTTTTCACCATAAACATCTGTATCTTCAACTATGTTGCCACTTACCTCTTTTTTTGGTTGTGGTTTTTCTTGAAAATTAGGATTAGAAGTATCAAACTTCGTAATTTTTTTTCCTATTATTTTTTGTACAGCCATTATCTTGGTCTCTCTTCAATCTGTAATGATGATAATCTTGAACGATGTGCAATAGCCAATATCTGATGTTTAAAGTTTTGATGTCCTGCAATCAATTGTGGTTCTGTTACGGCATTTATTTCAAAATAAAAGTCGTTCCAATTTACAATGTCACCAATTTCTGGAAAAAACTCAGCTTCTTTTAAAGTTGTTCTATGAAAATACATTTCTATAGATGTGTTGACATCAGCACCAAACTCGTCTTGGTCTACACTCGGTTCAGACCAATTTATCAAACAATTAACTCTGAATCCATCGTTATAATATTTAGTAGATGATTCACCATAAATATTATCATCTGTATCTTCAACAGATATTTTATATATGTCTACAGTTTGTCCTACAATCTCATCAATTAACTCTTCGTTCATTGAATCTATTAAATTAATTTCTTTTTGTGGTACGAAAAATGGTTTATTTGCCATAATATTATCCTATGTAAATTCCAAGAGGAGCTTTATTCAATACACCTTGATTTGCATCAGCTACTTCTTGTTCTGTTACGGCTTGTTCTTTTAAACTTACCGACTCTAAAAACTCTTTTAGTTCTGTTAAGAGTTGGTCTTTTTCTTCTCTACCCTCCGATTTTAATGCTTCACCATCTAAATTAACTTCTCCATTTGGAAGTGGCATTGAAGCGTATTTACTTCTAATAATTCCTAATAATTCTTTTGATAGAGCCAATGTATATTTCTTAATCCATTGTCTACCAGCTGCATTTATTTCTTCATAAGTTATAAACTTATAAGGCACATTTGAAGGATCTGATACTTTATTTACCAATGTATCATTTGTTGTAGCCCTCAAATCACTTCTTTTAAAATAATGAAACCATATTTTTTGTCCACCATCACTTGTTTCAGGTATTGGAAATATTCTTAACTTATTGTTTATTAATTCAAATGAATAGGCTGATTTTCTAACTTTATCACTTGTTTCAATAGCTTGAGCTCTACTAATATCATGTGATATTGGTCTCAATATAAATGATACTGCCGGTGATACATCACCCAATCCAAAGTTATCTATCATTTGTTGTTGGTCAAATGAACCTACATAAGGGTCATAAAATTTTGATATTGCAGCCTTCTGAAAATTAAATACTTTTTGTACTTCTATTCTATCGTTTGAACCCACTGCACTTTCAAAACTACCCTCTGATTTTAAATCATAAACTTGTTGAGAACCAGATAGTGTAATTGAACCTGAATATAAGTTTGAATTACCACCTACAAGTGCTGCTTGTCCGTATTGTTCTGATAACATAAATGTTGTTCCCATACTCGGTGTTTGAGCTTGTAGAGAACCTGTACCCATCATTGATGATGTAGAGTTACTAGCGTATTGAGAACCACTTATTTTATTCTCTGTACCATATGAGTTCCACATCCAATTTTTCATATTGTAGTGGTTCATTTGTTGAGAATATTCATTAACTGCCTCTTCGTACATTGCATATATAGAACCACTATTCATCTCAAGTTGCATAACTGGATGTCCTAACCTACGAGCTACAAATTTACAAAGACCTATACTTTCACTTACAAAAGAATGGTCATTGTCGTATGTTCCATAAGGTGTTGAACCACTAATATCTGTTGTTGATGGGTCTTCATATACAAATTGAAATTTATCAGCCATTATATTCTCCTAAATGGGTATTATTCTTCATATATAAATATAAACTTTGCACAAAAAAGGGTGAGATAATTCCCACCCTTTTAAGTTTGATTTTAACAATTACTTTATAGTAACTCTAATCCAGAAACTTGGATTTTACCATAAAATTCAGGTCTAATCATTTTCTTAGCGTATCTTGTCATCACACCTTTTCTTGGAGTGAAATCAGTTGGATCATACACTAGAGGAGTCATAATCAATGGAACATATGGAGCGTAAACCGCACCTGTTTCAAGGAAGTTTGAACCTCTAAATCCTACCAAGATTTGATTTTCAGTCATATAAGGATTCTTATAAACTGTGAATCTACTATCAACTGAACCAATTTGAGATACACCCATCGCAAACTTGTTAGCGTCTTTAGTTGCGTTTGAGTTATATCCTGGAAGTGATTCAAGGATTGTAGCAATCTTCGGAGATACAACACAGAAATTAGCACCACCCCTTAAAGTTAATCTATGAATTTCATTAGATACTTTTTGGATTTTTTGTACTAGTGTTTGAAACCATTCGAATCTTGTACCTGTGAATGTATTAGGTTTGAATGTATTTGTACTTGCATCAAAGTCATCACCTTGTTTTACAGACCAAAAGTCAACAGTAGTTGCATCTGCAATTAACATATCAAGGATTTCTAAATCGATTTCCATTGAGATGTATTCAGACAACATTGAAGTTAACTCAGCTTCAGCGTCTACACTATGGTAAGCGTTCAAGTCTTGAGCTAGTTCAGGAGTCCATACAGCTTTTAGTTTTCTTGTTTTAGCAACAATAGCTGAACTATTTAATTGTAAGTCAACTTCAGGTATAGCCATTCCAGCACCAGATTTAGACTCAAAGTCACCTCTGTCTGCTTCTTGTGGAGCTAGTGAGAAATCAACTGTTACAGAAGATGATACGAAACCATATGTTCCGTCATCTAATGCACCACCTGCTTTTGGAGCAACAATGAAATTAACAACTTCATTTGCTGAATCATAGTTAGTTAATTCAGGTAGATATGAATCAATATAAGTACCTGCAATTCTAAAGTTTCTAACTGCTTTAAAATCAGCCTTAGCAAACTCACCACTAGCGTCTCCACCAGTCGGAAGACTGATTTGAACATAGTGTTCAGATCCAGAAACTAAAGTTTGAGTTGCAGCTTTTGAAGCTGATAATTCAGTATTGTTATTCCAGTGACTGAAAGATGATGAAGCTTGAGTTAGCATTCCAATACCAGTAATAGTAGCTTTAGATTGAGAAATTGAATACCCAAAAGTACCAGCACCATATAAACCACCTTCACCATGTGCGTCTCTGTCAGCAGCTGGTGTTAAAGCACCTGTTGTACCACCTAAAGAACCACCTTGATTTACACCACTATTTGCACTACCATATTTAAAGTCAAGATAAAATACTAGACCAGATGGTAAGTTCATTGGTTGAACACTTACAAACTCTTGAGCTGCAATCTCACCAAAGATTCTTCTAACCAATGGAAGAGCAACACCAGACCATTCTTCATCAGAACCGCCTGTTGGATTTGTTGTTGAGACTCCCGCCTCTGAAACTAACTGTTTTGCTTGGTTTTCAAGCATAATAGCCATTCCACTTCTTTGAAAATCCTCATTCAAACCATCAAGAAGACCAGTTTTATCCCATTTAGAAACGAGAGCTTTTGATTCTTCTTTTTGTTTTTTGTAAGGACTTGCTCCTAATAGAGCGTCATTTACATAATTTGACATTTTAATTATCTCCTAATTATTTAATTAAACCAGCGAGTTTTCTAAATCTGTCAGCAACTTGTACCTCTTCAGAAATTACTTTTTTAGTAGTTTCTTTAGAAGGTTTAGTTGATGCGACAGCTTTACTAGCTGATTCACTAATTGATTTTTTAGTTACAATTGAACCATTATCACCAAACTGCTCTGCAAGTGTAGAATAAACAAGTTTAATCTCTCTTGTAGTTTGAGCTCTGTCAAATGTTTCAACCACTTTAAGTTTCTGATTGTTGTCAAGAGCGAACTCTTTAAACAACTTGTTTGTAAATAAAAGTTTAGCATTCAAGATGTTAACTTCATGAAGTTTACCTTTTAGGAATTTAACAGCTTCTTTATATTCTTTTAATTCAGCTGCTAGTTCAGAAGATTCTTTCATACCTTTTTTACCACCACCAATACCTGATGATACGTCAGTATTATCTGTTTTGTTGTCACCTTTACCAATTCCAGATGATTTGTCAAGTTCTTCATCGACTTCGTCTTTGTCCTCGTCATCATCTTCTTCAGTAAGAGCGGCTTCATCGATTTCATACTCTTCTTCGATATCTTCCTCTTCTTTCATTCCTCGGCCTTCTTCAGCTTCGTCATCATCCTCGTCTTCATGCTCACCTTCGTTAACCTCTGCTTCAAGTTCTCTGATTATAGCTTCAAGATCTAAAGTACTTTCTTCCATATCTTCATCATCTTCATCATCTTCTTCCATATCACCACGACCTTCTTCAGCTTCATCATCATCGTGTCCATCAGACATTCTGCCTTCTTCAGCTTCTTCGTCATCGTCATCTTCTTCAGTTAATTCAGATTCTTCAACAGGCTCTTCCGATTCTTCTACAGCGTCTTCAGAAACAGGTTCAGATGATTCTTCAACTTCTTCTTCATCATCATCCTCTTCGTTAACAACTGGAGTTTCTTCTTCGTCAAGTTCTTCTTCTTTTAGTTTAGCAGAGAGCATTGATTTTAGTTGAGGCGTGAATGCCTCTTCTAGTGCCATCTTTGCGTTCTGTAAAGCAGTTTCTCTAACAGCTTTAGCATCAGCGATAGCTTCTTTTAATAAATCACTCATTGCGATTCTCCTCAATTTATATTTTTGGGAATAAGTTTATTAGGAAACTTAATAATGTTAAGTTATATTTAGACACCGTATATAATTTAAACTAACGGTGTATTAAGAATTTTATATCTATAAATATATAAATTTATAAAAAATTATAGTATTTTTTTCTTAATATTTAACTTTTTATAATCTTCAGTTAAAAGATTATCATACCATTTAGTTTTTTGTAATTTTTCTTGAGCTTTATTTAAATCTTCTCGTGTGGCTAAGTTGTATAACATACATGGGGCTTGTTTTCGTGTATCTACACCTGTTATATTAAAATCTTCAAATGGTGAAAATAATAATATTTTAATATCACCCATACCATTTTCTCTTAATTGTTCATTCAAAAATTTTTGATATGGTTTTCTTTTTATTGTTTTTAAATCATCACCAACATGTAACACTAACCCTGTTTTAAATCTGGATTCTTTCCATTCTTTTACTATGTCCACCAATGATTTATCCATAGATGAATTGTAAACAATAAATTGAATGTTGTCCGTATGTAAGTCTCCTTGTATAAAAGGACATATTGGCATGTTATTAAAGTTTGGATGTGGTGTTTGTAAAAAATCCAAATATTCAAACAATTTGTCAATTATTTTTTGATGTGTATTAATAACTTTTTTTATTTGTGTCTTTTAGAATTTGGTATTGAGCTCTTAATTTTGCTAAATTTCTTTTTTCCCTTTTTATTTCGGATGGTTTTATATAATATTGTTTTTTTCTTAAATCTACAAACAAATTACTTTCTTTTACTTTCTTTTTAAGTATTCTTAATGCACCATCTACATTGTTGTTAAATACTGTTACTGATAACCCTTGTGCAGTGTCTTTAGGTTTTTTCCTAAAGTTGCGTCTTTTTCTCATATTAACCTCTTGGATTTAGTTTGTTTTGCATTGCTAATTCGATAAATTTATTGTAGTGTTTTGGAAGAAGTAATAGTTCTTGGTCTCCTCCTCTTGCTTTTAAAGCTTTAACATCATAATCTTTATCTATTTTTAGTTTCATTTTTTTAATTATTTTAGATACTTTAACTTTTGTTTTCATATCATTTGGTAAAATGAC
>CEUJ01031727.1_pt1 | contig 15859 bp, 14 predicted proteins | sample 361531 | NCBI WGS metagenome assembly CEUJ01 (sample SAMEA2622842, study PRJEB7988) | marine metagenome | biome: marine biome (ENVO:00000447); feature: marine epipelagic mixed layer (ENVO:xxxxxxxxx); material: "saline water (ENVO:00002010), including plankton (ENVO:xxxxxxxx)" | depth 140 m | reverse complement strand
AACAATCCAACTGATGAATGTTTATCTTTTTTAAATTGTTTAATATGTTTCGAGAGAGTTTCAATTTTATCAGTTAACAATGCAATCTGAATTTCTGATGACCCAGTATCTTTTTCGTGCATTGCCAATTCTTGTGCTTTCTTATTCATACAACTTCTTTCCTATTTATTTGTTTGTTTAATTAAATTCTCTATTTTTTCTGCATATTCAAAAGACTCATCTTTTCTAAAAAGTAGTTTTGGTAAAAACTTAATAATCACCTTCTGCGATAAAATTTTTCTTATTAAAAATGAATAATCTCTTAAAATTTCAATTTTTTCCTCTGCGTTCTTTCCTCCCAGAGGAAGAACATAAGCTTTTGCTACTTTTAAATCAGGACTCATTCTTACCTCAGTAACTGTTATGGTATTTGTTTCCAAATTCGGCACCTTAGCCTCATTTCTTATAAAAATCATGCTTAAAGACTGTTTTATCATTTCTCCAACTCGTAACTGCCTTTGAGATACTGGTTTTCCTATTTTATCTGCCATTAAATTGTCCTCTCAGTAGATGTAACACTAAATGCCTCTATTGTATCGTTTTTTTGAAAATCCATATAATCTTTAACAGTAATTCCACATTCTTGACCACTGCTGACATTTTTAACCTGATTTTTCTCTCTAAATAAGGTTCCAACTTTTCCAGTATGGATTATTGAACCATCTCTGATAATTCTTACTTCAGAAATACTCGTTATTTCACCATCTGTTACTTTTGAGCCTGCAACCTTTCCCGCACCAGACACTTTAAATATTTCTAATATCTGAGCTGTACCAGTAATGGTCTCTTTAATATCAGGGGTAAGAAGACCAGACATTCTTTTTTTTATTAAATCTAATACTTCATAAATTATATTATAGGAAGAAATTTTAATTTTTTCGTTTTCTGCGAGTTTTTTTGCTTCTTTGCTTGGCTTAACATTAAAAGCTATCAATAAGGCATTTGAAGCTTTAGCTAAATTCACATCTGTTTCTGTAACCATTCCGATATCAGCAAGAATAATTTTTGGTTTTACTTCTTCATGCTTAATTTGACTTATTGCATTTTTAATCGCTTCGGAAGAACCATGAACATCAGATTTAATAATAAGATTTAGTTCTTCAGAGGATTTATCTGAAAATGCTGATTCTTGAGTAGCAAATGTAAGTGGGTTTTTATCATCTTTATTTTCTTTTGCTCTATTTTCACTTAAAGTTTTTGCCTCTTTTTCATTATCTAAAACTATGAAATCATCACCAGCCTTAGCCGCTCCATTTATACCTAGTATTTCAACTGGTGTAGATGGTAAAGCTTCATTTATATTTTTACCTTTATCATTTATAATAGCTCTTATTTTTCCCCATTTTAATCCACTTACAAAAAAGTCTCCTTTTCTTAAAGTTCCGGTCGTTACAATTATTGTTGCTACTGGTCCTCTTCCCACATCTATTTTCGACTCCAGTACAATGCCAGTGGCTTTTGATTCAAAATCAGTTTTCAAATCTAAAATTTCTGCTTGTAAAATAATTGCTTCTACAAGCTTATCTAGATTTAATTTTGTTTTAGCAGAGATTTCTACCATTAGTGTATCTCCAGATAGGTCTTCTGCAATTAATTCATATTCTAAAAGTTGATTTTTTATTTTTTGTGGATCAGCTTCAGGTAAATCACACTTATTAATTGCAACAACTATTGGAACATTTGCTGCTTTAGCATGCTTAATAGACTCGATAGTTTGTGGTTTTACCCCATCATCAGCAGCAACAACTAAAACAACAACATCAGTGAGTTTTGAGCCTCTGGCTCTCATCTCAGTGAATGCTGCATGACCTGGGGTATCAATAAATGTAAGTTTGTTTGACTGGCTTTCGATTTGATAAGCGCCTATATGTTGCGTTATTCCTCCAAACTCTCCTGAAACAACATTTGCACTTCGCAAAACATCCAAAACCGATGTTTTACCATGATCAACGTGACCCATCACCGTTACTATTGGAGGTCTATTTTTTAAGTTTTCTGATCTAGATTCTTTTATTTTTTTTATTATTTCTTCTGCTTTTTCCTCTCGAATAGGATTATGTCCAAATTCTTTTACTAAGTATTCTGCTGTGTCTGCAGCCAAAGTTTGATTAATAGTGACTGTTACTCCCATTCCGAATAGAAATTTAATTACATTACTAGACTGTTCAGCCATTCTATTTGCAAGCTCTCTTACTGTTATGGCCTCTGGAATATTAATATCTCTTTTAACGTTTTGAAAATTTTCTTTGTTATCATCTTTTTTTTGATTTTTGAGTTCTTTTTGTCTTGCTCTCTTTACCGATGCCAAACTTCTTTCCCTAGTTTCTATTTCATCACTAAGTGCACGAGAAACAGTAAGTTTCAATTCTCTCTTCTTTGTGCCTAATTTAGATTTTTTTTCTTTTTCTGACTCACCTTTTATCCTCTTTGTGGCTCTCTGCTCTGCAAGTTTACGTCTTTCAAAATCACTTACCGCTGAAGATACTTTTGAAGCCAAGTTAGGTTTAAAATTTGGATTTTTTTTGAAGTTAGGATTAAAATTACTTGTTTTATGAGTAGATGATCTATTTGTATGCTTCTCAATTATAACTGTTTTTTTTCCTTGAGTTTTAGATGAATCAAAATTTTTAAATCCTCTTTTTGGACTTCCTGATATAGTTAATTTTTTTTTCTTGCTCTCCATTTCTCATCCTTAATCTTTATAAATAATACTTCTTGCAGACATTATTAATTCATCTGCTTCATTTTTAGATAATGCAAAATCTTCTAGATACCCTTGAATTTTTATTTTTTCGCCTTTTACAACGTCAAAACCACCTGTTAATTCATCAGACGCAAGGTCGGCAAAATCCTCTAGATTTAAAATTTTTTGTTCACCAAGTGTTACTAGCATACCAGGTGTTAATCCTTTTAAATTAATCAAATCATCGGAAAGTCCTAAATCTTTAATTTTTTGTGAAATATCTTCCTGATCTTTAACATAAAATTCTTTAGCTCTTTCTATAAGAGCTTTAGCTGTTTCTTCCTCTATTCCCTCAATCTTTACTAAATTTTCAATTGAACTATCTTTAATGTCATCGATTGTTGAGAAACCTTCAGCAACTAAAAGTTGTCCTAAAGTTTCATCAAGTTCTAAATTTTTTACAAAGTTATCTGTTTTTTCTTTAAATTCTAATTGTCTTCTTTCAGAATCCTCTTGGTCAGTCATTATGTTGATTTCATAATTTAATAATTTTGTTGCAAGCCTTACGTTTTGCCCTCTTCGACCAATAGCCTTACTTAAATTTTCATCAGTTAAAATTACATCTAATCTTCTTCTTTCTGTATCAACATTCACTCTTTGGACTTCAGCAGGCGACAATGCATTCGAAACTAAATTTGCTGGATCCTCAGACCAATTCACTATATCAATTTTTTCACCTTGTAATTCATTCACCACAGCTTGAACTCTTGATCCTCTCATACCAACGCAAGCTCCAACAGGATCCAAAGAAGTATCGACTGCTTTAACACAAATTTTAGCTCTACTGCCAGGATCTCTTGAGGATGATTTAATTTCTATTAAACCATCATATATCTCTGGTACCTCCTGAATGAAAAGCTTTTCCATAAACTTTGGATGAGCTCTAGAAAGGAATATTTGTTGTCCTCTTGGTTCTCTTCTCACATCATAGCAATAAGCCTTAATTCGATCACCAGCTTTTATATTTTCTCTTGGTATAAGTTCATTTTTCTGAATTATTGCCTCTGTTCTCCCTAAGTCAACGATCACATTTCCAAATTCTAAACGTTTAACAATCCCACTTAAAATACTATCTTTTTTATCAATGAAATCATTGAATTGTCTTTCTCTCTCTGCTTCTCTTACATTAAAATTTATAACTTGTTTTGCTGTTTGAGCAGCTATTCTGCCAAAGTCAAAGGCAGGCAAAGGTTGTAAAATTTCATCCCCAATACTTTTGTCCTTGTTGATTTCATTAAGGTTAATAGCTTCTTTTAAATTAATTTCAGTATTAGAATTTTCAGGATTTTCTACAATTATAAGTTTTCTAAATATCTCAATATCTCCACTATCTCTATTTATAACAACCTTTATCTCATTATCTTGTCCAAACTTTGATTTAGCTGCTTTTGCAATACCAGTTTCCATTGAATTAATTATCAATTCTTTATCGATTGATTTTTCCAATGCTACAGCCTCAGCTATTCTTAAAAGTTCCAGTTTATCAGCTCTTTTGTTTAACATAATCTTGTTAGCTCCAAAAAAAAATGGGCATAAGCCCATTTTGTAAATTCAATAATGTAAGAGAAATATAGTAAAGTTTTTTTTTAATTCAACTGAAACTATTTTGAAAAAATGCTTGTTTTATCAGTTTTTTCCCATGAAAATGATCCATCATCCCCAAAAGTTCTTCCGAAATGGCCATAAGCAGAGGTTTTTTCATAGATAGGTCTGTTTAAATTAAGCATTTCCCTAATTCCTCTCGGCGATAAATCAAAATTTTCTGAAATTTTTTCTTCTACAAATTTTTTTTTTTCTAAATCATTATCAAATAAATCAACATAAATAGACAAAGGTTTAGAGACACCAATTGCATAAGCTAATTGAATTAAACATTTGTCTACCAATTTTGAAGCAACTATATTTTTTGCTATATATCTTGCGGCATAAGCAGCAGATCTATCTACCTTCGTTGGATCTTTTCCCGAAAAGGCTCCTCCTCCATGGGGAGCAGCACCACCATAAGTATCAACAATAATTTTTCTTCCTGTTAATCCACAATCACCATCTGGCCCACCAATAACAAAGTTTCCAGTTGGATTTACATAAAACTCCTCTTCATTAAAATCAAAAAGTAAGTTTTTTGGAATTGACTTAATCATATATGGTCTTAATAAATCTCTAACTTGTGATTGATTAATATCTGCAGAATGTTGTGAGGAAATAACAACTGATTTCACTTTCACTGGTTTCCCATCGATGTATTCAAAAGTAACTTGGCTCTTAGAGTCAGGTTCTATATTTTTTAACTTTCCAGATTTTCTATCTTCTGCCATTAATCTTAGAATTTTGTGTGAATAGTGAATTGGCGCCGGCATTAGAACTTCGGTTTCATCACATGCGAAACCAAACATAATTCCTTGATCACCAGCTCCCTCATCTTTATTGCCTGAAGAATCTACTCCCATAGCAATATCAGATGATTGAGAATGTAAGTGACACTCAATTTTGGTTTTCTCTCTCCAAGTAAATCCTTTTTGATCATAACCAATATCCTTTATACAATCTCTTACTTTTTGTATTAATTCGTCATTTTTTATTTCTGGTCCTCTTACCTCTCCTGCTAAAACAACTTTATTAGTAGTTGTAAGGGTTTCACATGCAACTCTAGAATAAGGATCACCTGTAAGGTAAGTATCAACAACCATATCTGAAATTCTATCAGAAACTTTATCTGGATGACCTTCTGAAACTGACTCACTTGTAAAAAGATAATTTTTTTGGTTACTCATTTTTTATCCTATTAAATGAAATTATTAAGAAAATATACATTAAAATTAATAATCCAAAAATTTTATTTCCATATTTTGAAAAAACTGTTGGTTGTATATTTTTGGCATAAATAAAATCAATATAACCCGTTTTTCCAAATTCTACTTTTTTCTCAACAATTCCTATTGGATTTATAATTGCTGCTATTCCGTTATTTGCAGATCGAAGGGTGTATTTTCCACTTTCAATAGCTCTAAAAATACTGTGAGAAAAATGTTGTTTTGGACCTATTGATTTTCCAAACCAACCATCTTCAGATATGTTTAATATAAAGTCAAAATTCGAATTTTTAAAAAGCTTACCAGAATAAATAATTTCGTAACAAATAAGAGGTAAAATGTTTAAATTAATTTTATCATTATTTATTTTAATTATTTCTCTTTTTTTTCCACTTGAGAATGACTCATAGTTATTAGTAATTGATCTAAAACCAAATTTTTTTAAATAATTTTCTAAAGGTAAAAATTCCCCGAATGGTACAAGTTTAATTTTATTATATTCATTTAATAAATTTAACTTATAATCGTAAACAGATAGAGAATTAAAACGTTCTTTTGACCCAAATTTTTCGCTATTTATACCTAATATTAAAATATGATTTTCATTGAAATTTTTAACGAACAAATCTTGAAATTTTATTAATTCTGTCTGCGTAATATCTGGAATTATGCTTTCGGGCCAGACAAATATAGTTTTTTGATCCACAGGAGGACTACTTATTTTTATAAGATCTTTAATAATTTGAGTATTATTTATATCTACATAAAATCTATCAAGGCTTACATTAGATCCAATTAGTCTTACTTTGTGATTAAATTTTACCTGATCTGAATCGTTAAATTTTTTTTTATAAGACAACCCATTAAAATAAAAACTTAAGAATATAAATAATGTAATAATACAAAAACTAAAATTTTTTTTATTTTTCTTTAATAAATAAATAGCTGGACAAGTAAAAAAAGTTATACACAGCAAATTAAGACCGTATGTTCCCAAAACTGATATTATGCTCAAAATTTCAAGTTGATTTAGAAAACTAAAAACGATCAAATTCCATGGAAAACCAGTCAATATTGAACCTCTAATAAATTCAAATATTCCAAACAGTAAAGAAAAAATTAGTAATGATTTAATAAGTTCGTTAGATTTGAAGAGAATAAATAAAAAGCAAGGAACCCCATAAAATATAGCTAAAAAAGTAGGTATTAAAGTTAATGTTATTGGGATTAAAAATTTAAAATTTTCATCAAAAGTCAATGAAATTGAGATCCAATATAAGTTGGAAAGAAAGTAACCAAAACCAAATAACCAACCATAAAAGAAGAAATTGATTAAATTTTTATGAGAGATAGATTTTTTATATAAAAAAATAAAAAATAAAGAAAATGTTACAAAATTTATCAAAAAAAAATTATAAGGTGGCAAACTAAAAGATGAGAATGTTCCTAGAACAATTAGATATAAAGTTTCTATATGATTTTTTTTTATCAATTTAGCTCAATTTAGAAATTACTGATTTAAATATTAGCTCTTCTTCTTTTGCCATTTTAAGAAAATCTTTATTTTTAACATGATCAAAATTTAATAAATGAAGAAATCCATGTATAAATGTTTTAATTAATTTCATTTTAAACTCAATTTTTTTTTGTGATTTGGGTTTATCAATGAAATCATAACTTATTATAATATCACCAATATAGGTTTTTTTAGATAATCTTAAAATTTTATTAAATGGAAAAGAAAGAACATCTGTTGGTTTATTTTTGTTTCTAAAAGATCTATTAAGTCTTTTTATGTTTTTATTATTAGATAACAATATAGTGAAACTTACTCTTTTATCTTTAAATCTATATTTTTTGGGAAAAGATTTACAAATTTTTTCAAAGAAAATTTTTTTGTTTTTAATTTTTTTTGACCAAGCAGTCTCCTCGGAGAAGACATTAAGATAAATCATTATTTGAGTAAGCTTTAACTATTTTTGAAACAAGCGGATGTCTTACAACATCAGAATGATCAAAATCAACTATTGATATCTCTTTAAGATGGCCTAAAAGTTTTTTTGATCTCATTAACCCGGACATATTTTTGTTTGATAAGTCTATTTGAGTTGGATCACCATTAACAACTATTTTTGAATTTTCTCCAATACGAGTAAGAAACATTTTTATTTGTATATCTGTTGCGTTTTGAGCCTCATCCAAAATTGCAAAAGAATTTTTAAGTGTTCTACCTCTCATGAAAGCTAGTGGAGCAATTTCTATATCTCCAATTTCAATCATTCTTTGAATTTTCTCAAAATCAAAAAGGTCGTAAAGAGAGTCATATAATGGTCTTAAATACGGATCTACTTTTTCTTTCATATCCCCTGGTAAAAACCCTAGGCGCTCGCCCGCCTCTACAGCTGGTCTAGATAAAATAATTCTTTCAATTTTTTTTTCTAATAACATTGTAAGACCCACCGCTACAGCCAAAAATGTTTTACCAGTCCCTGCTGGTCCAGCAGATATTATAATATCACTTTGTCTTAAAGCTCGAACATATTCTTTTTGTTTTTCTGATCTTGGAATTATAGATTTCTTTGGAGTTTTTATAATGTCTGTAACATTGTTATTTTTAACTTTTTCATTAATCATAAATTTATCTATCGATGAAACTATATCTTTACTCTCAATATTACCATTGTTAATAAACTGTTTAGCTAAAAATTGAATAGCATTTTTCAATATTTCATTTTTTTCTGATGTAGATTTAATCAATATTGAGTTTCCTCGTGAATAAAGGTTTGCTTGAGTAATTTTTTCTAATTCTTTTAAATTTTTATTAAATTCACCAACAACGCCCATTAACAAATTATTATCATTAAATATTACACTTAGTGAATTGTTATCTGAATAAACAAATTTTAAATTAAGATCTATAGTCTTTTGAATTGAATTACCCAATCTTAAGCTACCTTTTTTTCTCTATCGTTAACAATTTCACCAAATAAACTATTTCGATTGCTTCTGTGAATTTTTACTTTTACAAGTTGTCCTATATTTTCTGTACTTCCACTCATTATAACAGAAGTCATATATTCGGATCTTCCAAATAGGTTAAGCTTATCATCAGTTTGGTTTTCAACTAGAACATCTATTATTTCATTTTCAAAGGAATTATTTTTGATAATTTGATTTTCAAACAATTGTTTTTGTATTATTTCTAATCTTTCTAAAGAAATTTCTTTTCTAATAAGCTTATAACTTTCAGCAACCGTGCCTGGTCTTGGACTGAAAATGAATGAGTAAGAATTAATAAATCCCACTTCTTTAACAAGATTGATTGTTTTTTCGAAATCTTTTTTTTCCTCGCCTGGATAACCAATTATAAAATCGCTAGAAAACTCTATCGATTGATTAATCTTTTTTAATCTTTCAACAATTTTTAAGTATTCTTTTATAGAGTGTTTTCTGTTCATCAAATTTAAAACTTTATCTGACCCACTTTGAACTGGAAGGTGGATAAGGGGCATAAGTTTGTTGGAATGAATATAAACGTCAATTAAATCATCAGTCATATCTCTTGGATGGGAAGTTGTATATCTTATACGTTCAATTTTTTTTATTTTTTCTATTTCTAGAATTAAGTCTGAAAGTCTTAGTTTATCATCCTCGTATGCATTTACATTCTGACCTAATAGAATTATCTCTCTTGAGCCTTGTTCTGCTAAGACTTTTGCTTCATCAATAATTTGATTAAAAGGTCTTGAGTACTCTGGTCCTCTTGTATAAGGAACCACACAAAAATGACAAAACTTATCACAACCCTCTTGAATTGTCAGAAAAGACGAAGATTTACATGATCGATTCTCTATTCTACTTAAATATTCAAATTTACTAACAGCATCAAATTCTGTTTCTTCAATTTTTTTTTTTTTTGTAAAATTTAATATAGCATCATTAAGCTTATGATAAGCTTGAGGACCAATTACGAGATCAATATAAGGTTCTCTTTTTAACATCTCTTGATTTTCTGCCTGTGCAACACATCCTGTTATTATAACTAAGGGTTTTCTTTTTGATCTAAATTTTTTTTTTACTCTTCCTATTTCATGATAGACTTTGTCTTTAGCTTTATCTCTAATATGACAAGTATTTAATAAGTAACAATTCGCTTCTTCATAACGTTCTGTTTTTACGAATCCAATTTTTTTTACAGTATCATAAATACGATTCGAGTCATATTCGTTCATTTGGCATCCAAATGTTTTTATAAAAATTTTTTGATGCATTTTATTGAGGTTTTTTCTTTACCCCATAAAGTTCCAACTTATGATCAACTAATGTATAACCATATTTTTCTGCAATTTTTTTTTGAAGTTTTTCAATTTCTTCATCTACAAACTCTATAATTTCTCCACTTTTAATATCTATCAAATGATTGTGGTCATCATTTATTTCATATCTAGCCTTACCAGCCTTAAAATCATGTTTAACTAATATGCCAGCTTCTTCAAATAGCTTTACTGTTCTATATACTGTTGCAATACTAATTTTTGGATCAATTTTTGAAACTCTATTGTACAATTCATCTACATCAGGATGGTCAGACTCACCGTAAGCTTCTTTTGACTCAGATATCACTTTCGCGATTATCTTTCTCTGCTCAGTTAGCTTAACTCCTTTAGATAAACATTTTTGTTCAATTGTTTCTGTCATATAGAAACTTTATTTTAACTTATATAAATAGGATTAATCAAATTTTTTTTAACTTTAAATTTATCGCATAGATTGGGGATATTTTTATATTCAATTTTTTTTAACCCCTCAAAATCCCCCATACTATAACAATAATAATCAATTCTCATAGCTAAATGTATAGCTTTTACTATAGACAAGGAATTTCTTATACCAGCAAAACTGCCTGGACCTCTATTAACATAAATTTTAGAGATATTATTTATTTTTAGATCTTTTGAATTGAGGAAATCATTTATCAGAATAACCATTTTTTCAAAATTAGCTTTAGTATTATCATGTATAATATAATAATAATCATTTGGAATAATGACCATTAAAAATATTTCATCTCTAGCTGCATCTATTATAAGCTTATTCATATGTATAATATTATTTTCAACTAATATTAATTCAGAAGAAAATAATAGCAAATATTTTTCAAATGATAATGGTATCTTATCACTCATGTACCATAGATTTAATGAAAGTAAGTATCCCTCTACAAATATTCAGATGGATATTTTTGAAAAACAAATGCAAGTTATAAAAAATCTCAATTATAATTTTTATAATCCAAATCTTATAATTAATGAATTTAACAAACCAAAGACTTCAAAAAAAATTTTAATAACAATAGATGATGGATTTAAATCATTTTATACAGAAGCTTGGCCATACCTTAAAAAAAATAAAATACCATTCATACTATTCATTTCCACTGAGCCCGTGGGAAAAAATGGTTATATGAATTGGGAAGAAATAAAAGAAATAGAAAAGTTTAATTTTGCATTAATAGGTCATCATTCACATACACATGAATACTTAATTGATATGGAATATTCAGACTTTATTAATGACATTGAAATTGCATCTAGAATTTTTAAGGAAAAATTGGGATACGTGCCAGAAATATTCTCATACCCATTTGGTGAATATTCTAAAAATATGAGAGATTATATCTCAAATAAATTTCAAATTGCTTTTGGACAACATTCTGGAGTTATAGATTTAAATAAAGATAAATTTGAATTACCAAGATTTCCAATTAACGAAAAATATGGTGATCTTAAAAGATTCAAATCCTTAGTGAATTATTATCCTTTAGAGTATAAAAATTTAAAACCCCTTGAAAAAAAAATTAATAGCAAAAATAATCCTCCCAAAATGACTGTTGAATTTTTTAAAACACAAAAAAATATCAGAAATATAAATTGCTACTCTAATGAAGGTGGAAGTTGGAATAAACCAAATTTACTTTTTAAAGAACAGACACTAATTGTTAATTTTAATGAAAAGTTTTTGCCTAGAAGAGGAAGGATTAATTGCTCTCTAAATGATAATGGAAAATGGAGGTGGTTTGGAACACAATTTACAGTTAAAAAGGACTAAATTAAACTCTCGAGCTCAATACTCGAAGGTAATAATTTTACATCGTCAAAATCTTTTAGATTATTTTGTTTTATGATTTGTTGTAAGACCTGAACATATTTTTCTCCTGTTTCAGCGTACTCATTTAAAAATTTCACCAGAATTAAACTATCTAATGGCTTATTTAAATCTCTTAATTCTGCTCTTGCTAATCTTAATTTTCTATATGATGAATGAGTATTCAAATTACGCTGGTATGCTCTAACTGAAGCCTGCAAAACATTAAACTTCATAACCTTGTGACCCTCATTTTTATCTGAGTCCTTTGGTTTTAAACCTTCTCCAGACCAAGTCCATTGTCCAAATAAAGCGTTTCCTTCTTGTGCAAACCTAGAGGTTCCCCAACCAGTTTCTTTAGCAGCTTGTGCTATTGCCAACGACACTGGAATTTCATCCATTCTAATTTTTAAAATTGATAAATCTTTTGAAACAACCCCGTATTGTTTATATTTTTTTTCAAGCCATTTTTTTTCAAGTTTAGTGTTATTACTTTTATTAATTATATTAAAAAGTCTTTTTCTATCTAATTTGATGTTATTGTTTTCTTGGAGTATCAATGGAAGCACTATTTGAATAAAAAATTCTTTTCTTTTTTTCGTATTTTCAATCATTTTAATTTCGGCAGGTAATAAAGTCAAAGCCACAGGTTTAACTAATTTTCTTTTTCTTACATCTTTTAAAGAGTAATTTGTATCTTCAAATAATTGTTTAATTGTTGAGGCATTTAATCTAACTGTGTCTGTCTCTAAATCATTTAAACTAAAAATATCTCTCAATAAATCGTTTTCATTAATTACTTCTTGATTATTTTGACCAGAGTCGTCATTGTTAAGAGTATAGGCAAGTACCGCCTTTGAATTATTTTTAAATTCTGCTGAATAATCGTTCTTAAATTTTATTAATTTTGGCATCGAGTAAAAAAAGAGAACAACACATAACGAACTCAAAAATATTCTAGGTAATGTTCCTAAATTTTTTTGATCTAAATATTTTATGAATTTAAAATTAATTATTAGTGATCTTTTTTTTAGCATATTAAATTGCCTCTACGTCTTTAACTTCAGGAATGTAGTGCCTTAATAAATTTTGTACTCCTTGTTTGAGCGTCATGGTTGAGCTTGGGCATCCTGAGCAGCTACCTTGAAGTTGGACTTTTACTATTCCATCTTTAAATTCTTTAAACTTTATATCACCACCGTCTTTTGCTACGGCTGGCCTAATTTTTTGATCCAAAACCTTGATAATTTTTTTTTCAATTTCTTTAAAATTTAATTTATTCTCGTGTAAATTTTTTTCAACAACACAGGTTTTCCCACTTGCATAAAAATCATTTATTAATGATATTATAATATGCTTAAGTTCTTCCCAGGGAATATTGTCAACTTTATTTATTGAAATAAAATCTTTTCCTAAAAAAATACTTTCAACACCATTCACAGATAATAAATTAATTATTAACTCGTTGTTGGACTCATCCTTTTTTTTAATTTCGAAGGACCCGCAATTTGACACATCTTTACCAGGAACAAATTTTAATGAATTAGGATTTGGCGTTATTTCAGTTTGAACAAACATATTTTATATATAGTCATTAATTATGAAATTGAAACTCGTTAATCAAAATATTTTAAAAACCCACTATTTCATGAATTTTCTTAATTTTTTTAGAGGCTAATTCATTGGCTTTTTTACCGCCCTCTAGCAACATTTCATCTAAATAATTTTTATCAGCTAGCAGTTTTTTTATTTCATTTGATATAGGATAAATTTTTTCAATTACTAAATCTGAAAGACTATCCTTAAAATTTGAAAAATTTTTCCCAGAAAACTGATCAATAACTTTCTCAAAAACCAAATCAGAAAGGCTAGAATATATACCAATCAAATTTTTAGCTTCAGGTCTTTTTTCTAGTTCTTTAATATTTGACGGCATCGGTAATGCATCAGTTTTAGCTTTTTTTATTTTATTTACAATTTTATCTTTATCATCAGTTAAATTAATTCTACTTAAATCTGATAATTCTGATTTGCTCATTTTTTTTAAACCATCTTTTAGACTCATGATCCTTGAAAAATTTTTCTGAATTAACGGTTCAGGAATTTTAAAAAAATCATTAACTTTGAAGTCATTATTAAACTTCTGAGCAATGTCTCTACAAAGTTCAAGATGTTGTTTTTGATCATCACCTACAGGAACATGTGATGTGTCATATAACAATATGTCAGCAGCCATTAAAACAGGATAAGAATATAGTCCAACGCTTGCTTTCTCTTTATCCTTTCCCGCTTTTTCTTTGAATTGTGTCATTCTGTTTAACCAGCCCATCCTTGCAACACAACTTAAAATCCAGGCTGCCTCCGAATGAGCGCTTACTTGAGATTGATTAAAAATAATACTATTTTTTGTGCTTATACCACTAGCTATAAAAGTTGCTACTGTCTCACGAATATTATTTTTTAGCTCATCTGGATCTTGACTTACCGTTATTGCATGAAGATCTACTACACAAAAAACGCATCTATTTTCATTATCATTATTTAATTGAACAAAATTTTTTATTGCACCTAAATAGTTTCCCAAATGTAAATTACCAGTTGGTTGGACTCCTGAAAAAATTTTTTTTCCCATAGTTTAATACTTTAATTTAATATCCTCATATTTGAAAGCTTTGATGGACAAAGATAATATCAAATAAAATACTAATCCCAAGAAAACAGTTATTATAAGATAAAATGATTTTAAATAATAATCATAAATTAATTGATTCTCAAAAAATGATATTAAATATCTAAAAAATATCCCCATAATTACTGACGCAAAAATTATTTTTAAAAAATTGACAAAAAATGATGAGTTAAAACTAAATAATTTTTTTTTTCTCAAAAAAATAAATAAAATTAAAGAATTAAACCAAGAGGAAATTGATGTTGCTATTGGGATAATTATAAAACCAATGCTTTTAAAATAATAAATACTTATTATTATATTAAGAATTACAGAAATCAGTGAAATAACGAAGGGAGTCTTTGTATCATTATTTGCAAAGAAGAAAGTTGAAAAAACTTTTATTAATGCAAATGCAGGCAAGCCTATACCAAAATAAAAAAGTGCATTTGCCGTATTACGCACAGCCTCTTCACTAAAGGATCCGTAACCAAATAATGCAGAAATAATTTCCTTGGAACCAATTAGCAATGCAATTGATGCTGGCAAACTTAAAAACATACTTAATTCCAAGGCCTTATTTTGAATTTTTAAAATTTTACTTTTTTTTTTTAAGTGAACATACTTTGAGAGTTGTGGCAAAACAACAACACCAATAGCTATTCCAGCAATTGCAAGATTAATTTGATAAATTCTATCTGCATAGTATAAGTACGAAACTGCACTTGCCTGAAATGAAGCTATTATAGTTCCAACTAATATATTAATTTGAGTTACACCTGATGAAAAAATACTTGGTAAAAGCTTTTTAAAAAAAAATTTTACTTTATCACTTATACTAAAATTAAAATTTACTCTTATTGAATGAAACTTGATCACAAATTTGTATAAAAAAAGAAGTTGTAATAAACCAGCTATCGACACTCCATAAGAAAGATAGTAAACAATTTTATCATTTAAATACTTATCAAAAAACAATATTCCTACTAAAACTAAATTTAAGATAATTGGTGCAGCAGAGGCTGCAGCAAATTTATTATGAGAATTTAATATTGCTGCAAAAAAAGATGACAAGCTTACAAATAATAAAAACGGAAACGTAATTCTTGTAAGGTCAATTGCAACTTTTATTTTTTCGCTGTTTTCATTAAAACCTGGAGCTATCAAACTTACAAAAATTGGCATGAAAAGCTCAATAACTAAAACCAAAATTAGTAAACCTAAAAATAATAAATTAAAAATTTCGTTGGCGAATTTATCTGCCCTGTGTTTACTTTTTACTAATTCAGAGGTGTAACTTGGAACAAAAGCAGCATTAAAAGTACCTTCGGCAAATAATCTTCTAAAAGTGTTAGGTATTCTAAATGCAACAAAAAAAGCATCAGCTAAAAAACTTGTACCAATAAAAATTGCAATTAAAACATCTCTCAAATAACCAAGTAATCTGCTGATTAT
>CEUJ01105936.1_pt1 | contig 15861 bp, 16 predicted proteins | sample 361531 | NCBI WGS metagenome assembly CEUJ01 (sample SAMEA2622842, study PRJEB7988) | marine metagenome | biome: marine biome (ENVO:00000447); feature: marine epipelagic mixed layer (ENVO:xxxxxxxxx); material: "saline water (ENVO:00002010), including plankton (ENVO:xxxxxxxx)" | depth 140 m | reverse complement strand
CATATAAAAATACATATAACCTCCCATAACTTCATCTGCTCCGTCTCCATTAAAAATAACTTTGGCTTCAGAATTTTCTTTTATATATTTAGAAATTAACCAATTTCCTACACTCGCTCTAACTGTTGTTGTATCATAACTTTCAATTGCCCTAATTACTTCAGGTATATAACTTAAAAATTCTTCCTCTGTAACAACAATAGAGTGATGTATAGAACCTATATGATCTGCAACCATTTTAGCATATTTTAAATCTTCACTTCCCTCCATACCAATACTCCATGTATGCAGTTCTCCTTTATAATGTCTTTTAACTAGTGCAGCAATTAAACTACTATCTAAACCACCAGATAATAAACATGCTACTTCTCTTTCTGTATTTTCTACTCGCTTTATAACAGCCTTTTCTAAATTATCATACACAGACAATAAAATTTTTTCTCCGTTAACATCGGGTAATTGTCTTTGTAAATTACAAAAATGTTGTATTTGATTTACTTGTTTTTCACTTTTTAATTTAACCAAATTATCTATTATATCAAATGTTAATAAACTACCTGGTCTTACTTGCTTTATTTCATTTGTAAATTCATTAAATCCTTCAATAGATTTCATTTCACTTGCTAAGGCATAACTTGTTATAATATTATTATTGTTGTTTTGAACAAACTTATTTATAAATAAAGGCCTTACACCAAATAAATCTCTTGCAGCATATATTTTATTTTTATTAAAATCCACTAAAATAAAAGCATAAACACCATCTAAAAGTTTTAAAGTATATTCTATTCCATATTTTTCATATAAATATAAAATAACTTCACAATCTGATTTACTTTTTGGTGTAACATCTAAATATTGATATAATTTTTTATGATTGTAAATTTCACCATTGCACATAAGCCAAATATTATTTATTTGAAAAGGTTGATTTGCATTTTCATCTTGAAATCCATTAATGGCTAATCTATGAAAACCTAGATACATTCTATAATTTTCTAGATAGTGTAATTGACTATCTTCTGGACCTCTGTTTTTTCCTTCCATAAAATAAAGTTTAATAACTTCTTTACTGAATTTTAAATTATTGAATAAAGCAAAAATACCGCACATATAGGTTATTTTAGGAAAATTCTTTTAACTTATTTTTATTAGACTATATATATATGGGTTCAAACTTACACGATGTTTATTATTGTCAAATGAACAGAAATACAGAATTAAGTACTAAAATGTCAGATAGAAATATACCTAGTCATCAAATGGGACAAAGTTATTTTGGACGTCCCGTTGATACTTATGCAACAGTTTTTCCAATGCTAGATTGTCATTTACCTTCTAGTGTTAATCATGGAAACTTTCCTACTTACAATCAACAAAAAATATTTAATCCCGGTCAATCTGCACCCTTTAATGGTTTTGCCAAAAATGTCGATACAGAAACTGTTTTAAGAAATACAATTCATCCTTTACAAAAAGCACCACAAAGTAAATACATACCAGATACTAAAAGTGACTTATTTCACAATCAATATTTAACACAAACAAATAAAAAACAAGAAATGAAAAATAATTTACTTTTTCAAAAACAAAACTTTTCTGCTTTTAATCCTAATCGTTGTAATTTAGGGTATAAATTATTTAACAATCATACACGGATACAAACTCTTGATTTACCTTTTTTAGAAGAAGAAATACGTACAAAAAGGATGATTAAAAATCAAAATAAAAGTAAAAATACAAATGAACAAAAAGAATCAAATTGACTTATTATATTTAACTAATCAAAATTATGTAGATAAATATAATCAAAAAAAAACAAGTTTAGATCAAAATGAAACCTTAACTAAAGATATTGCGTTTTATAGAAAAAGAATACTTAATACAACAAAAGATCTTTTACGAAAAAATTCAATAAATAATACAGTAGATAGTTGTTTTGTTGAATATTGTAGTGAATTAATTAAGTATTTTAAATTTATAGATAAAAAAGATATTTTACAAGAAGAATATAAAAATTTAAAAGAAGAAAAGAAAAAAAAAGTTGATAAAAACTTTACTTTAATGGATAATGATAAAATAATGTCTCGTGAAACAAAAAAAACTATTAGAACCATAAAAGATTGTTTGCCAATTAACATTAAATCTAAACCAAAAAAAAAAAGAACTTATCCAAAAAAAAAAGAAATAAATATAAATGATCCCAAATTTAGAATAAAAGGTTTGGAAAAAGAAAAATCTAACCAATTTATATGCCCCGTAAATCTAAACGAAAAAAAACTTTTAAAAAAGTTCACAAAACAAAAAGAAAATATAACACACAAAAAAGAAAATATAGAACACAAAAAAGAAAATATAGAACACAAAAAAAATTTAACAAAAAAGCAGGAAAAAAAAAAGAAAAACAAACAAAAAAACGACGACCTCATAGCAGCAATTCTAGGAAAATAACATATAAACCAGAAAAATGTGCGCCAAAAAATAAAGATGAAATTTTAGGATATACTTGTTATAGTGCATCTAGTTTGCATAAAATGAAAGAAGTTTGGAATACAAAACATCCTGACTTAAAAATTACAAGTAATAACCCCAAAACTATATGGCAAAATTTGCGTTTTATTTTTAAAAAAACATGTAAAAAAGAAAGTTGTTGGTTAAAACAAAAATTATTTGATGAAAATATTTCTTTAGATATAAAAAATAATACTTTTGCTCCTAAGGCGCCTGATGAATGGAAAGAAAAACCTAATGAATGGTTATCTTCTATAGAGATTATGCAAGTAATGAAACAATATGAAAAAACATATAAATGTTTTGAATTTATTGGACCATCTCCTATAGATTATGATACACATTTGTCTTATGGCGAGTGTGTATGGGAAGAACTTTGCAAGTTTAATTTAAAAGATAATATAAATAAAGGAAAATTTAAGGTTGGTGTTATTTTTAATTTAGATAAACATACAAAAGAAGGATCTCATTGGGTTGCTCTTTTTATTAATATTAAAAACCACAAAATCTATTATTTAGACAGTTATGGAGAGAAAATACCTAAACAAATAAAAAAATTTTCAAATAAGGTTAAAAAACAAGCAAGGTCATTAAATTTACCTGAGTTTGAATTATTAGAAAATAAAAGACGTCATCAATTCAGTGAAAGTGAATGCGGAATGTATAGTTTATATTTTATTATAGAAATGTTAAAAAATGACGATTTTAATAAATTTCAAAAAAAACGAATAAAAGATGATTATATGAAAAAATTAAGAAAAATTTATTTTAATCAATAACTAAAATATTTAGATATGTAATTATTTAAATATTTTAAAATACAATAAGTATTAATGTCAGTAAATTCAAACAAAAATAAAGAAGTTTTATTTGATGTATTAACTAGTGTTATAAATGAAAATAATTTAGTAGTTCAAATAAAAACCTTACAATCACTTATTGATAATCAATGTAATATGTATGAACAAAATAAACATCAATATAAAAATTTATCAGAAATAAACAAAATTATTTTAGATAATATTTATAAATTTTTAACAGATAATCAAAAAAAAACTCCTAGTATATCTGTTGTTAAAGATAATGATCTTTTTAATAAAAATAATTTTACTAAAAATTTTGAAATAGCAAAACAAAATTTTGATAATATGATTACTTTAAAAAAACCTAACGAAATAAATTTTGAAGATGAAGAAGATAATGCTTTGCCTCCTGAAAACTTGGAAACTATTATGAATCAAACATTGGCAGATAGAGAAAAAGAATTAGAATCTATTACACAACGATATTCCAATGAAAATAAACAACAAGCACAAAATTGGATAAATAAAGATAATTCTCAAAAAGAAAATCCCAATTTACAAGAAAATAATATAGATCTAATTATTGATGAATCATCTCAAAATGAAACAAAAAAAATAACAAAAAAAGTTACATTTAAAGATATTTCTCAAAAAAAAACATTATCGCCTAAAAACCAAAAAGACGCAATACAATCATTTAATATTTTTAATAAACTAAAAAAAAAATCAAATGATATTGTTGCACCAAATATAGAAAAAAAAATAGATACGATTATTGTAAATCAAGATATAATTATGAAACAACAAAATGAAATTTTAAAATTATTAAATAAATCTAATTTAAAAACAAAACTTAAAAGTCAGGATCTCCAACCTTTATAAATCTAATTTTACTAGGATCATCTATTTTAGGTGCAATTCTTCCTATTAAAATAGGATTTACACCACTATCTTTTGCAGCATTATAACTCGCTAAATCATATACTTCTCCTATTTTTTTATTTCTTTTATCCGTTCTTTTTAATGCATATTTTATATTTTTTATTTTAATAGGATAAGCTTTCCATGTTATTTGTTTTTTATTAATTTTTGATATCTGTTCTTTTTCTTCCGTACCATAAGAAGGTTTATATGAAAATGAAGTTGGCGGAGGATTACCAAATGAATAACATGCAATACCTTCTTTTGCATTAGAACCAGAATGTAATGCACAATCCATTGACGATTCTTTTACTGCTTTTAATATACCAGAAGTAATATTTTTTTTTATATTAGATATTTCATAAAGTGCTTCATCCGTTGTGATTGTATTTGAACCATATTCTTCAATCGCTTGATCTGTATCAAGTTTACTTTTATCTTTTAATTTTAATTCTACAGAAACTAAAGGATTTTTTTCTTCTTGTGTTTCTCCTTGAGGATCTCCTTCTAATTGACGTTGAGTAAAAGTCATTAAATACATAAAAACTTCAACTGTCTTGTATTCTTCTGCTAATGCTTGATGACTACAAATACGCCTAGCACGACCAATAACTTGTTCGGTTCTAACAGGATGCCAATAAGGTTCAACTATATGAACATAACGAGTATTTCTTAATGTAATGCCCTCTGCTCCACTACTAGTAATCATAATAACTTTAATTACTTCTCCCATATTATTGTTTGCTGCCATTTTTCTTAATTTAGATGCCAAAGAACTAGGTACAGAATCCCATGTACCATTAAATATATTTCTTACTATTTCTTTTTCATCTGCTTCTTCTGTTCCTGTATAAAGAGCATATGTTGGTTTACCTATATCTTCTTCTGACATATTTAAATCCCATAGTCCTGCTGCATTTTTTTTTATTTTAAATCTGGCAAATCCATTTTCTTCTAATATCATTGAAAAAATACCTATTCCTTCTAACGTTCTAAATTGAGAGTAAATTAAATGTAAACCAGGATATTCAGGATCAACTATATTTTCAAGAAGTTTTAAAAATTTTGGACTTAATTTTTCTAACCCTTCTCTAGTTAAAAATTTTTCTCCATTTTTTTTTAATAAATTTAATGCCGTATCTATTCTTTCTCCATAATTATTATTTGTATTTTCTTTTATATTTTCTTTTATTTCTTTTGCTTCATCTACATCATGTCTTCCATCAATATTATCTAATCTATCCTGAACATTCTCTCCATCTAATAAATCTTCGTCGCCACTATTTACAATAACTTTTAATTGTTCTTTTATTTTTTTATTTTCTTTTGGCATTGGACGAGTCAATAAAACTTCATTTCCATTATCATCTTCTACAATTTCATTAGGAAAAACAAAATTACAAAATGCACGAGAAAAAATTCTATATGTTGATGTAGTTTCTCCATATATACCTGAATCTCCTGCTTTTTTTCTTTTTCTTGCATTTCTTGTTTCTTCTTTTCTTTCTGCATTTCTAGCATCTTCATACGCACCTAACTGAAAATTACTCATCGGAATTTTTACAATATGTAAATCAGTTGCTTCATCATATTTAGGTAAAAGAGATTCTTGAGCACTTCTGAAATACGATGTTAATCCTAGTATACGCCTTTTTAAAAGATTTACTTCTTTTAATTCACCAAATTTACCTTTTGTTGTATCAATAAAAAGTCTGTTAAATTCATCCAGAGTATCTGGAAGTGCTTTAAATTTTTCTATTCTAATTCTATCTCTTAACATTTCAATATCATTATCTTTTAATGTTTCTTCTAGTTTTCTTAAAAAATAACGTTCACCTTTCTCTCCCTTATTACCCTTTGAAACACCTTTGTATTTTTCTTTACTTGTTCTATTTCCAAATCCAAAAGGATTTCGTGTAATAACTAAAGTATTGCTTGATGATTTATATTCAATATAATCAACTAATCTGTTTTTTTTTAAAATACTCATTATTTTTTTTTGATTCACTTTTTTTTTAGCATTTGAAGTACTAAGCGGAATAAAATAAGTTTTTATATATCCCCGTAATATGTTAAAAAGTATAGCAATTTCGTTTGGATAATTGATAATAGGTGTACCTGTTAAAAATATTATACGACAATTCTCTGCATCTAACAAAAGTTCATATAATTTCATTGATAGTGTTTCTTTTTTTTTCTGTATTTTATTTACTATTCTACTAACAAAATTATGTGCTTCATCTATAACTATAACTTTATTATCAAATGGATTTGATGTATTATACATTTCTTCAGAATCTCGAATAAGTTTATCTAAATGATCATTTCTTATACCATTGTAATTAATAAATCTATATTTTTTTTGAATCATTTTATTAATTTGATTATCAATTGCTTTTTGTTTTTCTGGTTCTAAACTATCAAAATTTGGTGGCTTTTTATCTACCATCCATGCTCCACCCTTTTTTCTTATCTCTTCCACTGGTAAATTAAGTATTTCACTTAATGCTTTTTCAATATGTAAATTTTTATTTGTTTCAATAAATTCCCAATGTTGATTTATTTTATAAATAGGATCTCCGCAATGTTTTAATTCACTAACATAATTCATTCTAAGTGATGCTGGAGTCATAATAATAATTTGTTTTACATCCTTTAATCCCTCTGCTATACCTATAGATGCACATGTTTTACCTGCTCCTAAACCATGATAAAGTAAAAGACCACGATAAGGGCTATAAATATTCATATAATCTCGGACTATTTGTTGATGTATCATTAAACTAAAACTTTTTTGTTTTGCTTCTGACATTTTTTCACACGTTATATCTTCACTTGCTTGTTCTTTTATTTTATCTGAATAAGGTTTAAAGAGTGAATTTAAAAAATTAATAAAAATTTCTCTATTATTCATATAATATGCAGGTGCTTTTATAAAAATATTTGGTTCTTTCTTACCTAAACGCTCTCCTAATGGTTTGTCTCCTACTTGTATCATTGTTGCTGGAATTTCTAAAGTTACAGATTCTATAGGTTTTTTTGTTCTTGTTTTTTTTGATTTTTTTTCTTTTTGTTCACTAGGTTGATCATCTGACCTCTCAAAAGAAGTTGCTCCGGGCAATGTCATTTTAGATTTAATTTTACTAATTTTAGATACTTTACTTATCTTGGGTTTTTGACTAGAAATAGAAGCACTGGGATTTGCTATATCATATACTTCACGTTCAACATCTTCTTGTCTTCTAGATGGTGTACCTTGACTAGGTTCTTCACTTTTTTCTTCAATTAAAGACAACTTTTGGGGTAATTCAGTTTGTTTTAATTGAGATGGTATTGACATACCCGGAGTTGATATAACATCGGCATCTCTTTCTTGTTGTGTTTTTGATTCATTTACCAATGTTTTATATGTTTTATTTTTTTTTAATTTCAATCTTTGTCTAAAGTCAGACATATCTATATCAGATGCCTCTTCTGTTTTATCTACTATTGTGGTTTTTACCATTACTTCACCTTTTTTAGGCACTTTAATTCCTACTTTTTTCATTTTAACAGGATCTTTCTTTTTTTTTAACAAACTTAATAAAGTTTCACTCATCTATAAATTTTAATGCTAAAAAAACTTTATATTTTAATATGTTAAATCTTATTAAAATATAATTTTTTAATTAAGTTTATCTATTGCCATTTTACATGCTGATTGCTCAGCCTTTTTCTTTATTTTATGTTTATCTTCTGCTAAAAAGATTACCATTTTTTTTTCTGGATTATCCACCAATAATTGTTTAATATTGTCTAAAGGTTTTGAGTTATTTTTAAAAAGTTCAATCTTTAAAATAGAATGATCTTGGGGTTCAAATTCATGAGACTTTATATTAATACAAAGATAAACTCCCATGTGATAACCTAATTCTTCATCCCATTCACTAACTTCTCTATAAACAGGTGTAACTTGAAATGCTTTTTGTAACATGACTTGTAAAATATTTTTATAATTATCATCATTTTGTATCAATTCCATCCAATTAACATGTTTTTCAAAAATATTTTCCACAAAAATTTGTGCAATTTGAAATCCAGGTCCAGTTACAAATACATTATCAAACCATTTGTCATCATCATGAATAGAAATTTTATTAAAATCCAAAAAAAGAGCACCCAAAAAACTTTCAAACAAACAACCTAACTTTTTTAAATTTGTTCTTGTTTTTTTTTCTTCTGCATTTTGTGATATAATATACCATTTATTAAGTCCCATTTCATACGCCATTTTTCCTATTGATTCGTTTTTAACAAGAGCAATTTTCTTTTCTGTCATAAATCCCTCATTTTCTTTTGGAAAACGTCTATAAAGATAATACTTAGTAATACATTCCAAAACACCATCACCTAAAAATTCCAATCGTTCATTTGATTTTGTTCTAAGTCTCATACAATTATCAGGTTTATCTGCTATAATAATTTTATTTTCTATATTTTCTAATTTGGGACGCTTACAATAAGACTTATGTACAAATGCCCGTTTATACAAATTTATATTATGAACATTATCTGGTACGCCATATTTCTTTAAAATATCGCATACCTCGCTTTCTGTAATTTCACGATTTCTTTCGTTATAAGGATTAAAAATGAGTTCTTCATCTTCTTTTTGGATATCACCATCTTGCATAAGAGATTTTTCTGTCATATAAACAATTATGGTGTCACTTGTTTATATCCATTGCTAAAATAATATAATCTAAATATATTTTATTATGGCTGCAATGGCTGCTGATGCAGGTTCTAGCGATAGTCTTGAAATAGGAAGTTTAGATAGAACTAGAACAAAAAGAATGAAAGAAATTAGAGAACAGCAAGATATAGGAGATAGTTTCATGTCTGATTATCCCAGAACTTTAAAAACTAGAAATGAAAGACTTTTAGGAGCAAAACGTTGTAAAGATGATTATTATATGAGAAAAAGCAAAGACGAAACATCTGAACCAATTGAAATTAATTTTAAAAATTGTTATTTAAAATCTATTGAATATTTATCTGATGAAAGAAAGGCTATACAAACTATAAAAAGTTTAAGTAAAATAGGAAAAGATGGATTGCCCAAATTTAAATCATTACCTATTTATTTAGTTAATGGTCATAGTTCTGTTGAGCCTCGTTTAATTTTAGAACCACCTGAAGATATGTCTAGTGCTGCTGCTAAAGAAGAACAAGAATATGCATTTGTAGATCAATTAGAACATTCTAATTTTAGTTTACATATATCTCCTTCTACAAACAATATGAGATCTGTTGCTAGAGAAGATTTTTTTAATACAAATGCTCGTTCAAGTAAATTTATTGTCACAACAACGCCTATTGGATTTGATGCTACTTGTGGCGATACTGCTCAAAAAAATTTTTTGGAATCAGCATCAAGTGATAATTTTTCATCACTAAGAGATGGATTATTATCTGAAAATTTTCATGAATTTTTTACACGCTCAAATAATTCAAGTAGATTATCAAATGAGTCAGACGATGATGCTGATAGATATTTTCAAAATACTATGTTTTTTCCTCCCGGTTATTCTGTTATAAATAAAACGTATCAGTTTTGGGATCATGATCCCAAAGAAAAAACTTATGATAAATGGGGTGTTATTCGTTTAGATACACTTACGCCTGAAGAATTAGCAGGAGGTGCATTAGATACATGGAATCCACCTATTACAAGTGCTAATCCACAAGAGCGTTTAAGAACCTTGCATCCTTTATGTCATCCTAAAATAAAAAAAACAATTACAGACTCTATTTTAAATGAATCTGATGTAACTTTAAAAGAAATTACAGATAAATTGGGTCCAGGAATTTATTTAGATTTTGGATGTAGTGGATTAGTTATGAAAATATTTGATCCCTTAAAAAATAAATATAAAACAGTTAGTCCTGACAACACAAAAAATATAGAATTATTTTTACCATTTTATAATGTTATTCAAGAAGGACTAGAAGAAATAAATCACTATAATAAATTATCTTGGAATAATATCGTAAGTAGAAAAGATGATGTTGAATTAAGTGAAAAACAACAAAGCCTAGCACGAAAAAGTAGACGTTTTAAAAAAGATGACACTGTATTACAAAAAGCATCCCAAAGAAGCAGATTATTTACGGAAAAACACATGAAAGGTGGAAAAAAGAAAACACGTAGAAAAAGAAAAAAAAGACGTAAAATTAAAAGAAAAACTAAAAAAAAACGACGCGTCAGAAAAAGAAAAACTCGTCGTAAAAAATAATTCATAATAATTTAAAGGTGATACCCTAAAGTATTATGTAGAATGGAAGAACATCCTGATAATGTATTAACAAAAAAACAATGGGGTTATCAAACTATTTTCCCTGAAGAAGAAGAGGAAGGAGAAATTACAGGTTTATTTCAAGTTGCAAATTATAATTATGGAAGTTGTATTTATGGATGGAAAAGACCTAGTTTAAAATCCGATAAACACGATATTAAAGATATTATAGATGGATATTGTGTATGGGGATGGGGTGAAAAATATAATAAAAGAGATGGTTATATGTGGGTTAAAGTTTCGAAAAAACCCGTTTATTGGATACCAAAAGATATATTATACACAGACCAGTATTAATATATAAAATATTTCTGTGCTTTTCTGGTACATGATATTTTTTTCCTTTCCCTAAAAAAGTTTCATTAAATAAAAAATATTCTATTTCAGAAATAATACATTTATTATTATTAAATTTCCATGATAATATAACTATTAAATATAATAAAACTATCTCGGGTTTTATTATCCAAATAAATGGTATTACATACATTCCTATTTTATGAATTTTAAACCATATATTTTTTATAAAAGACTTCATACTAATATTTGTTTTTATTATTTTTATTTTGATTTAGTTTTATTTAATTAAATAACTTATTTAAGTATTTCATATATTAAAATTAATATATGAAGTTAAAAATAGACAATCGTGAAAAAAAATTAATTAAATTGTTATCAGCCATGAAAGATCAATTTAATTTACAAAATATAGAATTAACTATTGAGGTCTTAGATATAGGAGATTTTATTATTTGTGATGATAATAATGTTGAAAAACTTATAGTAGAACGCAAAAGTTTAAATGATTTAGCCAGTTCTATTAAAGATGGTCGTTATATAGAACAGTCCTTACGTCTTTCTAATTTATCTCTCCATAATCATAATATTATTTATTTAATAGAGGGAAACTTATCTACATGGACAAATAAATATAAAGTACAAGCAAATACACTTCATAGTGCTATTTTTAGTTTAAATTACTATAAAGGATTTAGTGTACACAAAACAAATGATATGACTGAAACGGCAGAATATCTATTACGTGTTTGTGATAAATTAAATAGAAGCCAAAAAAAAGTACCGTACTATCAATATGGAGAGATAAATGATAACAAAAAAATCCCTGACAACTATGTTAGTGTTATTAAAAAAGTTAAAAAAGATAATATTACACCAGAAAACATAAGTGAAATTATTTTAAGTCAAATACCCGGTATTAGTGCAAAAACTTCTCAAGTTATTATAAATAAATTTGGATCTTTATATCAATTATTAGACGCACTTAATAAAGATCCTAAATGCATGGACGATATTAGTTTTGTTACCGAAAAAGGGACAAAACGCAAAATATCAAAAACAGCCATAAGAAATATTTCACAATATTTACTTTATCAAAAATCAAACATCATAAAAATAGATATTTAATTGTTATACTATATAAAATTTTTTAATTTGATATTATATATGGAATCAAAACAAATAGTTTATACTTTAGGATATATCGCTATTTTTTGTATAGCATTATACTTTGTATTTGGACTTTTAAAAATTAGTGGACATGGATTAAATAGTATGGGATTTGAAAATGATACTATTGAAGGAATGTCTAATAGAGATATAGAAAAAGCCGAAAAAAATTTAGATAAATTAATAGAACGTCAAAAAAAAACTTTAAATAAAATTCAAGAAAAGATTGATTTAGATGAATTTTCAGATAAAATAAATGATTTAATTGATACAGAAAAAGATTTATTTAGGGCTGTTTTAATTGAGAATATTATTAAAAGTAAATCAAGTAATAATTTAATAGGTGCCATTCAAATTGCAGGTATGTCAGCACCCTTAGGTGCACTCCAATTACTTGGAAATACCGAAGGTATACTTAATCTTTAAATTTTAAATCAAAATATTTTTTACAGTTTTCAAATACAGTAAAACTCATGGCATTTACTATAACTGAACGTGTGGCTGCAATTGGAAATCCTTTCCAAAAATTACCCATCTTTATGGCCTCTTTTATTGTAATTCGTTGTGCTATTTGTCTAGAACGTATTACATCTAATGGATAACTAATTGTCCAATTTGTTAGTCCTGCTACACCACCAGAAATAAACGTATTATATTTTTGATCATCACGCATCCAATGATATGTACCAAAATATGTAGAAAGTGCTACCATTTCTCGAGTAATAGTAGACTGGAATCCTTTTGCACCTTTAAACATATTTAATCCAACAGGTTGATTTGTTTGTCTTTTTATAGTAAATGTATCTATAAAAAACATACCGGGGGTAACAATAGCACCTGCTAATATTCCTGATAGAAAATAACTATTTGTATATTGGTAACTCCGTTCTTTTATAGGAAATACCAACATATTGAAAAATGTCCCTGACATCAACGGATATTTTACCCCTCTATAATAATGTTTTAATGGTAATCCAAACCATGGTTTTTTATTTTGTATTAAAACTTTTGCGGTATTAAAAGGATGACCAATTAAGGTTTCACTAATACCAACTGCAAAGGCAGAAATGATGTCAGACATTAAATTATATATATTAAACAATTATATTTAAATATAAAAATATAATTATTTAAGTCCCAATGTTGATATAACTTTATTTTTATTGACTATGCATGTAAGTCTCGGGATCATCTACTTGATCTAAAATATTTCGTGTACGTCCTGTAAATTCTCCATTATCAATGGCTTCTTGTGTAAATTTGTGGCCCTTCCAATTTGCATCCATAGGATTTGGACTTCCATCTTCTGTTGACATTGTTATTTTGTCTAAAGGTGTCCTCACACCTATTCTTTCATCATTAGGATCAAATCCAGCATAGTTGTTTTGATTATAAGGAGGATCATCTCTATTTGAGTCTAAAAGTAATCGTTCCTGTGCCTTTCTATAATAAGGATCGGCAGCAAATCCTAAATCATGATTTAAAGGATCGCCAGAAAGTCTATATCCTCTATTATTTTGTGTATCATAACTTTGTTCATAATATAACATAGGACAATTAACACCTACACGTTGTGCCCACTCAATATATTCTGCGTATTCTTCTAAATTATTAAAAACTATAGGATTTACTCCAGGAACCATTGCTTTTTTTGAATTAATTAAATGTATTTTATTACCTTTTTTTACAAGCATATCTGGACATTGTGATGAAGTCATATTAAATCCTTCAATAACGTCTTTTGATTTATATGTTAAACAAAAAAATAGTCCTAAAATAAATATACTACTAATTATAACAACTTTATTATTCATATATATATACTTTAACAAATAAATTTCTTTACTTATATTAAATGAAAATAATAAAAGTAACTCCACAAAATATAGATAATTTTAATAAACAATTAAACACACCAAATGTTATTGCGTTTGTAAAAATATACAGTGATCAATGTGGGCATTGTAAAGATTTAAAACCTAAATGGAACAAATTAGAAGATGAAATGAAAAATGAATCGATGGAAGGATTATTGGCTAGTATATCTGTAAATGATTTAGATGATGCAGAGTGTGATACAGAAACAAAGGGAGTTCCAACTCTTAGAGTATATGAAGGAGGAAAAAGAATAATGGACTATGAAGGTAAAAGAGAAACAAATGATATGAAATATTTTTTAAAAAATTTATTAAAAAAACAAAAAGGTGGAAAACGTAAAACGAAAAAAAGAAGACGAAAAACAAAAAAAAAGAAAAGAACCAAAAAGAGACGTAGAAGAGGAGGTCAAATATGTTTTACAAAAAAATGCAAAAAAGATAGAGAAAGAAAAAAAACAGATAAATTAAATAAACAATTTTCAAAAGACAGTGAAAATTTAAGATATAATCTAGCATGGGAAGTTTGTAGTGATAAAACAACTAAAAATGAGTATGATCAATGTGTTAATAGTGTTGTTGGAAAACAACAATCTACAGATGAATTTATTAATTCAATTCAATTAAATAAAAACACAACAAACTCTTTAAAAAAAAACATAGGTCCTGCTCCAGGTATGAGAAAAAGAACCAGTGAAGTGAGTTACGTAAATCCTATGCATCAACAGGCAGGAAAACGTAAAAGAAAAACGCGTAGAAAAAAACAAAAAAGAAAAACTCGTAGAAAAAAATAAAAAAGATGTTTTAAAAATAAAATCTAAATTTATTATAGGTATGAACAAAATAAATATAATAAATCCATTAAATAAAGAATATATAAATAAACTTGAAAAAAAAAATCTTAAAACATTTTTAGGAGGAGGAATATCTAGTATACCTGGAAAAGCATTATCAACAATAAAAGGAATTTTAACAACTAATTATATTCAAATTGGGAAAGAAATGATTAATAATATTAGATCAAATAAACAACTACATGCTAAATTAAAAGAAATGGGATATGAACTATATTTAGTTGCAGGTGAAGGCGCACTTTTTATTACAGAGGAAAAAAATGAAAAACTAAAGGCAGGAATAGAAGCAACAAGTAACATTGGAAATTTTCTTTTTTTACCATTTAAAAGCTTAGGTATTGTTGTATATAGTTTAATTATGACAGCATGTTCGGGATTTCCACCGTGTGCTTTAATACATAGAGTATTAAAAACAGGAAATAGATTTTTAAAAGTGTTTACAAAAACAATTGAACTAGGTTTAAGAATCGCAACAGGAAATTTAGAAGAATTTAATAATATGTTACAATTAATTATTGAAGCCTTTGTAATGATTCCTAGAACAATACAAAAATTAATTCATATATTTAACTTAGGAAAAGAAGTAGGTAGAGCGTTAAGAGGTGAAGAAATAGAGGTGGATGAATCATTTATGAGTGAAGATAATGGAGGAATGTTTAATAATTTTTCTATGAGTAATATGTCGTTAGAAAACGTAAAAGAAATGGCAACTGGTAGTGTTGGATCACTAGAAAAAAAAGATAGTAAAAATAATAAAGACAATAAAAAAACTAAAAAAGCAAATAAAAAAAATAAAAAAACTAAAAAGAAAAAGAAAAAATAGTTATAGTTTTGATAAATTTTTATAACGTAATAAAACTGCTTGTTTTATTTCGTTTGGTAACTTTGTAATATCAGGAAATCCTAATGTTTTTCTTTGTTCATTATTAATTGATGCAATAAATTCTTCTAACCATCCATAATACATTTTTTATAATAACCCACCCTTTTTCTCTCCGCTGTTGCACTTGTTTTTTGGTTAACATTTTATTTATATAAATAAAATATTAATATTTTATGTTATTTTTTAACATTTTTTATAAAAAACTTGGAA
>CEUJ01083469.1_pt1 | contig 15929 bp, 14 predicted proteins | sample 361531 | NCBI WGS metagenome assembly CEUJ01 (sample SAMEA2622842, study PRJEB7988) | marine metagenome | biome: marine biome (ENVO:00000447); feature: marine epipelagic mixed layer (ENVO:xxxxxxxxx); material: "saline water (ENVO:00002010), including plankton (ENVO:xxxxxxxx)" | depth 140 m | reverse complement strand
TCAATAGAAATTTCTTGAAAATATTTATCTGTAAAATTATTATTTTGTGTTATATCTACTAAATTTATTAATAAATTTTCTAATTCTAAACCCTTTTCTGTTTTACTTATTTTATCTACTTCATCAAAGAATATAATAGGGTTCATAGAACCATGTTTAATTAATGTATGTATGATTTTACCATATTTTGAACCTTCGTAAGTAAAACTATGACCTTCTAAATAACCAACGTCTTGTGCTCCAGATAAATTAATAATTTCAACAGGTCTTTGCAAAATAGATGAAATATTTTTTACAAATGTAGTTTTACCAGTTCCTGGCGGTCCATGTAATCCAATAATATTACCAACTGTATTTGGATTAGTAATATACTGTCCAATAGTTTGTATGATACATTCTTTTGTTTTTATATGACCATAAATATTTTTATTTAATAAATTTTTTGAGAATAATAAATAATCATTTATATTAGAAGAAATTTTAATATTATTAAAACGATTAAATGGTATTTGAATAATACTATCAAAAAATATTTTATATTTAAAATATTCTTGTGTAGAATCATCTAATTTTATAAAATTATCATATAATTGTAATAAATAAGATTTATTATATTCAGTAGTATCTAATGCTAAAATTTTAAATCTACATGGTATAATATTATCAGTAATTTTATTCAATTTATAATGTTGTTTAATTAGTTTTTTTTTTTCAATTAATGTTAAAGAAATAAAATATTTTTTTTCCTTGGGTGTTAAAAAATCTAATTTTATTTTTTTCTTCATAAATAATATTTATTTATATATATATATTATTTTATATCTTTATTTTTAATATATTTATATTTTAAAATTGATTTAAAAAATATAATATATTAATATATTATGTCAAATAGAGATTATGAATATAATTCAAACATATGTAAAGTAGAAAAAGTTCAATTCTCTTTATTATCACCAGAAGAAATTAAAAATCAATCAGCATGTAAAATATGTGATCATACATTATATATAACAAGTCAAGACGGAGTATCAACACCTTCTCCTGGTGGCTTATATGATTTAAAAATGGGAGCGATTGATTCAAATGTAATATGTGAAACGTGTGAGCAAAAAAGTTCATTATGTCCCGGACATTTTGGATATATTGAATTAGCAAGACCTGTTTTTCATATGCATTTTTTATCAAGAATTTTAAAATTATTAAAATGTATATGTTTTCGTTGTTCAAAATTATTATTAGATGATGATGAATTACAAATTGAAAGTAAAGACATTTATGAAAAATTTGATTTAATTTATGAAAAATCAAAAAAGAAAAAAATTTGTGGTTGTGTAAATGGTTGTGGTTCAATCCAACCTACACGTTATACAAAAGAAGGTATAGGAAAAGTTTTTGCAGAATGGATTTATAAAGAAAAAGAGAATTCAAAAAAAGTTTTAGTCAAACCAGATTATGTATTAAAAATTTTTAAACGTATTACTGACGAAGATTGTATAAAACTAGGATTTTCACCAAATTTTTGCAGACCTGAATGGTTAATTTGTACTGTATTACCTGTTCCTCCTCCTGCTGTAAGACCTTCTGTAAAACAAGATAATAATCAACGTTCAGATGATGATTTAACATATAAATTAATTGATATAGTAAAAGCCAATGCAAAATTACAAGATAAAATAAATACAGATCCAAATGATCCATATATTGATGATCATATTACAGTAATTCAATATCATGTTGCTACCTTAATTAATAACGATCAACCATTTGGTGCTGGTGTTCCACAAGCAAATGTTCAACGTTCAGGTAGAACATTAAAATCATTACAACAACGTGTAAAAAGTAAAGACGGTCGTATTAGAGGTAATTTAATGGGAAAGCGTGTAGATTTTTCAGCACGTAGTGTAATTACACCTGATCCATTTATTGGAATTGATGAATTAGGAGTTCCTATAAATATTGCAAAAAATTTGACATTTCCAGAAAAAGTAACTGAATTAAATATGGAACGTTTAAAACAATCTATATTAAATGGTTATGATACTCATCCTGGTGTTAAAAGTATAAAAAAAAATGGAGAAGATAGTATTAAAAATTTAAAACATGTTGATTTAGAAAAAATGGTGGAAGAATTACAAATTGGAGATATATGTAATAGACATTTAATTGACGGAGACATTGTATTATTTAATAGGCAACCTTCATTACATAAAATGAGTATGATGGCACATAGAATTAAAATTATGACTGCAAATACATTTAGATTAAATGTTTGTGTAACAAGTCCATATAATGCTGATTTTGATGGTGATGAAATGAATATGCATGTTCCTCAATCACAGCAAACTATATCTGAATTGAAAAATTTAGCAATGGTTCCCACACAAATTGTAAGTCCTCAAGAAGGTAAGCCTGTTATTGGATTAGTGCAAGACGCTTTACTAGGAGCTTCAAGATTAACATTAACTAATTCAGGATTAGAATATATTATGCCTAATGTATCAAAAATAAGGGAAAATTTTGGATCTCAATTTATATTTAATAAAAAACAATATATGAATCTCATGATGTGGAATAAAGCATTTACAAGTATGAATATGATAGAAGGTAACAAGGATCCTGATAAACAAAATGAATATTGGACAGGAAAACAAGTATTTTCAACAGTATTACCTGACATAAATATTAAAAATAAAGATACAAATATTGAAAGAGGTATTTTAAGTAATCATTTAGATAAAAATTATTTAGTGAAGAAAAATTTAGCTACAAGTAATGGAAGTTTAGTTCATATTATATTTAATGATTTAGGAAAAGACGCTGCTGCAAATTATTTAAATAATTGTCAGGGAATTACAAATACATTTTTATTACATACAGGATTTAGTGTAGGAATAAGCGATTTACTTATTAATAAAAGTGTAGTAAATAAAATAGAAGATTTTATTCAAGAAAAAAAGAAAAATGTAAATGATATTTTACAAGAAATAGAAGACGGATTATTAGAAAAAAAATATCATACTTCGTTAAATGAAGAATTTGAAACATTAGTAACACAAGAATTAAATACTGCTACTGATGAAGCAGGTAGATTAACAATTGATAGTTTAGATGTAATTAATAATCGTTTTGTTAATATGGTTAAAGCAGGTTCAAAAGGTAATATTATTAATATTTGTCAAATGATTGCCTGTGTTGGTCAATGTGCTGTTGATGGTCGTAGAATTCCAAAACATTATAAAAATAGAACATTACCACATTTCTGTCAATTTGATAATTCAGCAGAAAGTCGTGGATTTGTAGAGAATAGTTTTTATAAAGGATTACAACCACATGAATTTTATTTTCATGCTATGGGTGGTCGTGAAGGTATTATTGATACAGCTGTAAAAACTTCTGAAACAGGTTATATTCAAAGACGATTAATTAAAGCACTTGAAGATGTTAAAGTAAATTATGATTTGACATTAAGAAATCATAATGAAGAAATTATTCAATTTTTATATGGTGAAGACGGTTTAGAATCTTCAAAATTAGAAAAACAATATGTTGATGATTTAATTGATATTGAAATGAATGAATTTAAAAATAGATTCTTAAATCCAGATACTATAAAAGGTTTCTATGATTCAAAATTTACAAAAAATATTAAAAATTATTATGATTCATTATATGAAAATTTATTAGATTTCCGTAAATATATTATTAAACATATTATTAATGAAATTAATAATGATATTTATCAAGCTATTAATATTGATAGAATAATTTTAAATAATTCAGTTAAATATAAATTAGTTTCATTAAGTGATTTAGATCCTGAATATTTATTCAAAAATGTAGAAAAATTAATCACTAAAATTAAAATAAATAGAAAAGATATTGATGGTGAAATATATAATCCGACATATGTTTTACATAATATTATAAGATTGAAATTATCACCATATAATTTATATATTAAAAATAATATATCTAAATCAGCATTTGATAATATTCTTGAAGAAATTAAATATAGATTTAATAAAGGATTTTCAGAAGCAGGTGAAATGGTTGGTACAATTACAGCCCAATCAATTGGGGAACCTGCTACTCAAATGACATTAAATACTTTCCATTTTGCTGGTGTAGCTGCGAAATCAAATGTAACTCGTGGTGTGCCTAGATTAAAAGAATTATTAAGTGTATCTAAAAGTATTAAAAATCCTTCATTATCTATTTATTTGAAAAATATTAAGGATAATGATGTAACACAAATTAAACAAATTAAAAATAGTATTACAAAAACATGTATTCGTGATTTAGTTAAATCAACCGCAATTTATTTTGATCCTGATATTGATAATACAATTTTATTAGAACAAGAACATAAGGATATTTTAGATAATGAAGATATGTGGAATAATTATTTGAAAGGAAGTGATTATAAATGTGAAGAAGAATGTGAAGAAGCTGATAATAGTTGTCCTTATATTTTAGTAATTGAATTTTCTAAAAAGAAATTATTAGATAAAAATATTGATATGAATGAAATTGTAGAATTTATTAATAATGGATATGAAAATGAAATAACATGTATGATAAGTAATACTAATACAATTAATGATAAATTATTATTAAGAATAAGATTAAAAAATGGTGATTTTGAAGACGATGATTTTAATTTACTAAAATTAATGGAAAAACATATATTAGATATTAAAATTAGTGGAATAAATAATATTTTAGGTTCTAATGTACGAAAAATTGATATGAAATCTATTGACGATGAGGGTAATATTTATAATAATAAACAGGTTATTTTAGATACAAGTGGAACAAATTTAATAGATGTTTTAGCAAGAGAAAATGTTGATACAGAAAATACTATTAGTAATGATATTTATGAAGTATTAGATGTATTAGGAATTGAAGCTGCAAGATTAATTTTAATGGAAGAATTTTTAGATGTTATTATTTCAGCAGGTTCTTCATTAAATCCACGTCATATTCAGGTATTAGTTGATACTATGACATTCAGTGGAAATATTATGTCAATTGATCGTTTTGGAATTAATAGAAGTAATTATGGACCAATTGCAAAAGCTTCTTTTGAAGAAATGACAGATCAATTATATAGATCCGCTATATTTGGAGAAATTGATAATTGTAAGGGTGTTTCTGCTAATGTATTATTTGGACAAGAAGCAAATTGTGGAACAGGTTGTTGTGATATATTATTTGATGAAAGTAGATTCTTTGCTGAAAATGGTTATAATATGCAAGAATATACTATTGAAGATTGTACTAATATTAAAAATTCATTTAGTGATGTATTAGAAGGTGATTATGAAGAAGAAGAAGAAATAGATTTATATGAATATAATTAATTATTAAAATCTATTAACTTTAACTCTATATTTTTTTTATTTATTTTGTCTTAATTATATTTATAATATAACATATATAGAGAGATACTAATATATTAATATAACCAATAATGGCACATTTAGCTTATCATAACATGACTGTTCTAATCAACAACACAGTATATGAATCTCATAAAGATTTAGTTGAAAAAGTAGTAAAAGAAATGGGTGGTGATTCTGCTAAGGCAGATGAATTAGTTAAAAAACTTTTAGATAAACCCGATTTAAAAGCAAAAAAAGATCCTAATAAACCAAAACGTCCTAAATCTGCATTTTTAATTTTCTGTGATGATGAACGTTCTAAACTTATTGAGAAAGAAAAATCAAAACTTAAAAAAGGAGAAAAATTCAGTCTAGGTGTAGTTCAAAAAAAATTAGGAGAATTATGGAAAAAACTTCCTGATTCTAAAAAAAAAAAATATGAAGAACAAACTGAAAAAGAAAAAGAAGAATATTATGATAAAATTACTGAATATGAAACTTCCTTAGAAACTAATGCTTAATTTACATATTTAGCACCATACCAAATAATTAAAACATATAATATTTTATTTACAAAATCTCCGATATTATATGTTAAATTCATATCAGTAGTATTTAATAAATATCCTATTGGATAAATTGCCCAACCAATAGTAATTATCCATTTTAAAGCATCGTAAATAAAATGAATGGATTTATTATTTATTTTTTTTTTAAATTTATGTAGTTCTCCATAAAAAATTTCATACATTATATATATCCAAAATATACTACCTAAAATAAAACCATGTGTTCTATCTATTATATTTGCTTCTCCAAGAAAACCAAATAATAACATTAATATACTTGCAATTAATAATTTATAAAATATTGATACAGGTATATCTATTTCTACACTCAATATTAAATAAAATTCAATTATTAATAATGGTACTGTAAAAAACCAATCCATATATCTATAAATTATTGGATTATTACCATTTTCCATCCATAAGTTTCTCATATAAAAATAATGATATGCCGCTATAATTAATATTAATATTGATACATTATTTGCTGTATTCCATTTATTATTTATATTTTTTTTTTCTAAAAATAAAAATACACTTGTAGAAAGTAACGCTAAAATAATTACATGAAATGATACACCTACATTATCATTTAAATCTAATTTAACCATATATAATTATAAAATATAATAATAATTAATAATAGTTAATATTTATTTATGGTATATAGTTATTTTACAAAATTAGATAAACAAGTCAATGAAACTTTAATTTTATATAAAAATTTGGCCAAATTAACACAACCTATGATAAAATATCTTATTTTTATATTATCTTTTCTTATTTTTACTTCTTGTTTTATTTTATTATATTATTGTTTTATTCATACCGATAGTAATCAATCTACCGGAATAAATAATAATACAAATGATTCAAATAATAATTTATTTACTAATGTCATTTTACCTATTATATTATATGGATTACTTTGCCCAATTTTATCTTCTATTCTTTCTTCTATATGTAAATTGTTTTTTGATAATATTGTTCAAAAAATTAAAACAAAACATCTATGTTTTAAACATATTATTAAACATAATAATATTTATAATTATCTCTTTTTTCATAAATTAAATATTATATATCCCTTATTTTTTATATTTATATATCATCTTAATAATTATATTAAATTTATTTACATATTAACTTATTTTTGTATCCAATTTAATCGTATTTTTATATTTTATACAAATTCTATTGATTGTAAAATTATTAGTATTGAAAAATGTTATAATAATAGTGATAATTTTTGGAATTTTGAGCTTGAAATTAACACCAATTCCGAAAAAAAAACTGTTTTTAAAAGATTTAATGATTTCAAAAAATTATCCAATAATACTTTATATAATAATATTAAACTTCCTACCAGTAGTTGGCTATTTAAACCTACTAATATCAATGATGTTACTCATAGAGCTGTTGAATTAAATAAATATATATCTCAAATAACAACACATGATTCATTATTACAAGATTCTGTATTTTTTAATTTTATTAATGACACAAAAGAAGAAACAAATAATATTGTTTTAGAAAAAGAATTTATTCATAATTCTGATAATGATAATGATAATAATACTAATGAAGAAATAAATTACAATAATATATATTCTAATATTAATAATATAAAAAAACAGTGTAAATTATTATTACAACAACATATTCAAAATATTTTTATTTTGAATGAAATTAATTATTTTAATACTTTAAAAAAAAGAATTTTTATTATTACACAAGATACTATATATAAAATTAAATATTATATTACCCAAAATATATTTGAAATTAGACTTTCTATATCTTTATCTAATATTAAATATGCTGAATATTCACGTATAAATAATACTATAACATTATGTGATGAATCTATACTTATTATTTATTATAATAATAATGATAATATCAAAATAACTTCATTAAATCAATCTTATTATTATAATATAAATAGTATTGTTGAATTATTAAAATCCGCAAATATTCAAATCACTTATATTGATAGTATTGATCTTGATAATGGTTTCGGTATTACTGAAAATGTTTTTAATAGTTCTTTATTCAATTCTATTAAAGATACTTATTACAATTCTTATTTATATTTAACTAAATAATTAACTACAATATATCATAAATTATTTAAAATAATAAATATATATGTTTATAAGTAGTAATGGATTTATCTAATATTGAAAATGACATTGATATGCAAATTTCACCAAAAAATCCTATTCATAGTAATATTGATAATATTGATAATATATTAAATTTAATTGATAATGATACAAATCCTCAATCTATGATTTCATTTATTATTAATATTTGTAATAATGTATTTAATTCATTAGGTAAAGGTTTTAATGAATGTATTTATCATAAAGCCGTTTTAGTAGATTTATATAAAACAAATTATAATATAGAAACAAAAAAAATAATTCCTATTGACTATAAGGGCGTAAATGTAGGTTATGTTGAATCGGATGTAATTGTATATGATGAAAAAAATGATCTAATGATTATTATTGAATTAAAAGCACAAACAAATGATTTATCATATAAGGAAAAATTTCAAGTTCAAAAATATATGAATAATATTGAAAATAAAAATACAATTGGATTAGTTATTAATTTTTCACAAAAAAATAATACTATTTATGAAGTTCAATCTGATATAGTTTATAAATAAATATTTTTTCTTATTTTGTCTAATATCTCCACATATAGTCCTAAATTCTCTAAATACTACATAACCCAACCCCAACACGGATCCTCACTCAGTTCCAAATACTTTCTCAGCTCTAACAAATACTTTTGTTGCACGTATTCATTATACCAGCCCCCTCGACACCCCGCCTCCTCCTCGCTGATCCAATCGGAAGGGTAGCTGCCTGCGCTATACCTGTAGTTGTCCACCATCAAAGCATCACACTTTTCTACCCACTTGGGATTTAAATTTTTTTCAAATTTGACATCCACTGCCATGAGTAAATAATATCTTTTAAAATCTTCCCAACCCCCACTGTAACCGAAGAGATCCCCGCCAAGGTCTCGGGGGGCCCGGGGCCCCCCACCCACTTCTTCAAATAATACTTCTGAATCTTCTACTTTTCTAAACTTTAGGTTTAGGATTTTGGCGTATGTTTTTCGTTCCCTGTCTGTCCAGTCCTTGGCAACGCTCATGCCTAGCGGTGTCAATGTTATACTAAATGTATTATAATCAAACATTTTTACATTAGTTCCTTTATATTCTATATAATAAGACGGGAACTTGGGGTACCAGGGTGGCATTACATAATATCTAAATATTTTATCTTCACATTCTGGCATATTTTTTAAAATAGTATTCATAATCGACTTATTATTTTTACTTTTATAACCAATCATACGGTCTTCAAAAATTATACGGTCTTCTCGTTGTGTAGAAAATGTCACAAATAATATTGAATCATCACTTATATCTATATATTTTTTATAACTTTCCTCGTTAATAAACTGATCACCCAATTTTATACTCTTTATATATAACTTGTAATTATTTGTTTGTTTTATGATGTATTTTAAATTAGTAATTGTAGTTGAATCCGTAAGTTTTTTTAAGTCTGCTTGTTCTATTGATTTTAATAAGTTTTCTACAAAATTAGTATATGTTTCTGATGTAGGTATAAGTAATTCTATTGTGGTGTCCGGGCTCCCGAGAATATCCCCCTCCTCCTCCCACTCATCCTGGTCTTCTTGGTATTCCTGGTCTTCCTTGGGCGATTTGCTTTCTATCTTAAAATAAACCTTAACTTTGGTAGTGTCTGTTGGTGAACCTCCATATAAATTTTTTGTCATTAAATATTTTTTTTTATATTTCAAATATTTTTTCTTATAATTGACCATTATATAATATATATATAGATTTATATTATTATTTACATTCACTCAATAAATTGCATTGTTCTACACAAGGAATATCATTTTCAATAACTAAATATTGACAATATAATTTAGTATTAAACGCACGTGATAAACCTACATCAATTGCCCATACAGATTCATTATATTTTTTACAATAGTTTGTTATACCATTTTTTTGTGGTGTATGACCTACAATCATTCTTTTACTTTTTAAATTTTTAAGAGTTTGTTTTAAAGCACCACAATTATCATCACTTTTAGAAAACTCTCTAAACCATATTATTCCATTACTTCCATATACAGTTTGAAATAAATTACTATCATAATCAATAGAACCAGTTAAATAAGCATATAAAATTTTATTTATTTTATTAATATCAAATTTTTTAGATATAGATAAGGATATACCACCATGACAAAATATATTTTTATTTATACGTACAATACCACGCATATATTTTGACATAGATTTACTTAATGGTCCATTAGGAATAGCAAATAATTTATTTCTATCTCCAATACATGATTTAGATTTGTCTGATTTATAATGAAAAGTATTATTATTAAAAGTTAAACATTTTTCAGAAGTATTTTTTTGGACATAATTATAATTTCCTTTAAAATTCATTATTTCATGATTACCCATTATTAAAATAACATTACCTCCTTTTTTTTTTGCTAATTTTTTAAGATTTACTAAAAATTTATATATTTCAACTTCATTATCTTGAAAAGCACCGTCATTTCCACGACCACCACCATCAAATATATCTCCTAATTGAACTAAATGTGTTTTACCACCAATCCATTTCCAATTTTTAATATCATAATCATTTGCTGAAACACATTTATTTTTTATTTTTTTTTTTATTATTTTACTATGAAGCAAAATAGTAATTAATTGTAAAATATCTCCATGTAAATCACCAATAGCTACAATTTTTTTTACATTATTATATTCACCTATCATATATTATATACTATAAAAATTTAAATTTATATCTAAATTAATAAATTTTAATTATTATATAAAATATATTTAAAATTGATAATAATAATATTATATATTAGTATAAAAAAAAAATGATTATTCCAGTTCGTTGTTTTACGTGTAATAAAGTTATTGGTGATAAATATTCTACTTATTTATTAAAAATTCAAGAAGCACAAAAAAGTAATCCTGATTCTAATACAATTATTGATACAAATACTATTCAAAATGGTTTAGTAGAAGAATCATATCAAGGTAAAATTTTAAATGATTTAGAAATTAAAAGATATTGTTGTAGAAGAATGTTTCTAACACAAGTAGATATTGTAGATATTATTTAATTACTACATTTTAAATTCATACATAAATCTAATGTATTTGTTTTAGTTTTAATTTTATTTCTTTTTAATTTTAAATCTGTTGTATATTTATTAACTCTATTTACATTTAATGGTATATAAATATCGTCAGTTTTATTAATTTCTATTTGTGGTTTTAATATATATAATGGAGGCATTATAATATTTAGATTTTTTTTTGTTTTTATTATATTTCTATATTCTTCTATACTTAATGGACCCCCAAATATATCTAAAACTAATCTTGAAGGTGCTATATTATATTTTTCATTATTTGGATTATATAAATAATTTAATAATGAATATCTTTCCCATACATATTCATCTTCTAATTCATTAAAATTAAATGCCGCTGCACATTCAGGACAACAAAAATTTCCATACATATTAAATACACCATTATTTACACTATATGGTAATTTTATTATCTCATTTTCACATTCATGCAAACACCAATTACATTTAATATTATTTAATTCTATATTATTATTATAATATATATCTACATAAGAATTATAATTATTAATTTTATTCTCAATATTATTCATATTTTCTATTATTTTTTCTTCAATTTTAATTGGTTCTATTTCTTTTTTTTTCATTTTAATTTCTTTTTTTTCTTCATCTATTATTTCATAAATACAATTCATTTTATCTTCTGTCTTCAATGTAGATTCTCCAATTGTTTGAGCAGTCGGATCATACGGATTAGGATTATTTAATTTTGGATTATATTTAAAAGATAATTCATCATCCATATCATTTATTTTTTCTAATGGTATTGGTAAATGCAATATTACATTAGATATAGAATCCAAATTTAAATTTTTATCCAAAATTATTGTTTTGTCCTTTGGTTTTCTTCCTCTTTTTGAAGGTAATACAAATTTATTTTTATCTTCGGGTGTTACTATTTTTAATTTAGGTTTCCTACCTCTTTTTTTTGGTTCTTTTGGTGGTACATTTTCTGGTTTTGGTTTTGGTTTTCTACCTCTTTTTTTCTTTTCTTTTATTATATTTTCTGAATTAGTATTTTTAGGACTATCCGTCATAATCTATATATATTTTTATTTATTACTCTAAATATTTTAATATAAATTATTAAAATTCTTCATCTACTGTATCTCCAATACAATCTAATATACTAATTACCTTTTCAATATTTGGACCTATTACATTATCTAAAATAATACCATTATTTATTAATGTAAATGAAGGAAATTTAGTTAATTTTAATTTTTCTCTCATATATGATTCACAATTATCATCTTCTACCATATCTAATGTTATTTTACAAAATGATATATTCACATATTTATGAATTATTTTTTCAAATTTAGGATATACTACTTTACAAGGAGCACAATGTGTTAAACCACAATATATCATAACAACTTCATGTTCTTTTAAGAATCTATCTAATTCCCGACTTGTTTTAATTTCATGAACTACCATTTTATATATATATTATTTATTTTTAAAATTGATTATATAATTAAACGAATTATATGAATAATATGCATTTCTCTATTATTAACAGTAAATTATTTATTTCTGTTTTTGATAATATGAAACATTTTTCGGAACAATCTAAAATTAAGATTCATCCTAATGGACTACATTTACAATCAATTGATGATGCAAATGTTTCTATTATTGATATTCATTTTAAAAAAGAATATTTTGAAGATTATAATGTAAATAAAGAAGAAATTTATGATTTTAATTTAACAGATATTTGCAAAATTCTTAAAATATGTTCCAAATCTCGTATTATTCATTTATTATTTGATAATACTACACTTAAAATTAGTGCCACATGTAGTGAAAATGATATAAAAAAAAATTTTGAAATAAATAGTATTATTACAAAAGATACTTTTCTAGATTTGCAAAAATTACGTTCCACAAATTTGAATAATATTACTATTGATTCTAAAAATCTGCAAAATATTTTTAATGAATTATTTATCTTTTCTGATGATGCTTGTATTGAACTTAAAGATAAATCTATTTTATTTTATACGACAAATGATACAATTAATACTAAATATGATATTACTGTTGATAAAATTACTAATACAACAATACTATCAAAATATTCATTAAATTATTTATCTAAATTTAAATTATGTTCTCTTTTTGAAAATACAGAATTAAAATTTAATTCTAATACACCATTAATACTTACAAATAAAAATGAATTTATAGAATCTAATTTTATTTTATCTCCCAAAATTATGGATATTGATTAAAATATATAAATACAGATTCTTAAATATAAATTGATTTTTTATTTTTTTCTTATAAATGACTACAAAATATTATAATATCAGTGATATTAAATCAGGTATTATTGAAAATCATACATTATCTCCACAATCTACTATTAAATATATTGATTTATTATATGAAAAACTACAACCATATAAAATATCACAAAATATTTTACATTTAAAATTAATTGATCCTGTATATGATCCTACACAACCAAGTATAAATGATATCGATGGAACTATTTATGAATTAGAATATTTAAATAAAAATACATGGTTAAAAATAAGTAATTTTATTCAAAAAAATTTTATTGAATCAACAGAAATTATTGAGATTATTGAAAAAAAATTAATTCAAACAGAAAAATATTCTATTTTTATATTTATTAAATCAAATATAGGTTATTCTATACCCTTATTTGTAGATGGAAATGATATAAAATTAGAAATTACATATGACGATAAAATAATTTTTATGTCTTCTTTATTTACTAATTAAAAAAAAATTTATTACTATTTTATTACATTTATTTTATCAAAATTGATTTTTCTTTAATATCTATTAACTTATTCACCTCTAAACAACTAATAATGGCCGCAAAACTCACCAAAATTGAAAAAGCATTCATGAAATGTTCCACCGCAGAAGATTATGCTAGATTTTCCCGAACCCAAGGTGCTGTTGTAAGACACAAGGTTCATTGGGTCATTAAACATCCTAATGGTAATCAAACAACAATTGCTTCTACTCCTGGTAAAAAAATTAAACTTCACAAAACACGCAGAGAAATTGCCGAGAATTATAAACTCGATTATTTGCTTAAGTATTAATTTATTTATTAAATAATTTATTAATTAATGTTTTTATTTTTTTTTTATTAATATAGATATATTTCTTCGTTTCATTTTAATAGGTTCGTCTGTAAATGATATTTGTTTTAATTCATCTGAATTTTTATGTAATAAATCTACTATATAATTATATATATAATATAATTCTTCTCTACAACATTTACCTGTTATAATTATATTTCCACTTTGAAATATAGATACAGTAATTTTTCTACATTCACCATTACTATTTCCATCTCCTTTCCCATTACAAGGAATTGAACAATTACATTTACCATCTTGTATAGTTTTTGTAGAATTCCAATAAAATTTTATTAATACACCTTGATAAATACAGGGATCAAAATCACATAATAAACCGCATTCATTTAATATATATTCATATACATTTGTTCTATTTAATTTAAATCCTATATAAAAATCACTATTAATTAATGTTATATTATATTTTGTTATAGATAATATATTTTTATTCAAAACTTTATCTATAATTTTTTTATTTTTACATTTTAATCCATATTTAATACAAGTATTATAACTATTATTTTTATTAATAATATTTACATAATTATCATAATCAATTATATAATAATTTTTATCATACAATTTATTTACTAATTTTTTAACTATATTTTCACTAAATTTTTTTCTATAAATTTTTATATCATTATATTGTTTATTTGTTATTTCATTTAATTTTTTTGTTAATATTTTTATTGATAATATACCATCATTTTCACTACGTAATCCACATAATTGTAATTTACCATTTCTAAATAATTTTAAATGAACCATTAAATTTAAATTTATATCATTTTCAGGATTATAATAAGGACGTATTTTTAATGTTATCTGATTATAAAATATTTTTTTATTTGAAGAATTACTTATTTTTCTAGTCATATTAAACATATTATCAATAAAACATATATTATGATCTTTTTTTAAAAATTTTGATAATGTTTTTAAATTTAATACTGTATTTAATGAAGCTGTTGCTGACATAATTGATATTTTTAATGGTGTAGCTTTTGATATAACATTATTATCCATAAACTTATTTAAATTTTTCTCAAAATCATCCATTTCATCTTGAATATCAAATAAATTATTCATTAAATTTACATTTAATATAATCAATTTTAATTTTTAAATATTTATTTCAATATATATAAATAAGTTTTTAAAAAATATATAATGTATAATGAAAATATTTTTATTAATGAAATTAATACCTTAAAAACTCAAATATCATTTTTAACAAATGAAGTTAATACATTAAAATATAAAATTAATAATAATATTGGTATTTCAGGTCCTCCAGGACCAATGGGAATGCAGGGTCCCAAAGGAGATAAAGGAGATAAGGGTGATAAAGGCGATACAGGTGAAAAAGGTAGTATTGGCAAAAGCATACAAGGAGATAAAGGTGATAAAGGTGATAAAGGAGATAAGGGTGATAAAGGTGATAAAGGAGACAACGGAATACAGGGGATACAGGGCGAAAAAGGCATACAAGGCGAAAAAGGAATACAAGGTATTAAAGGTGAAAAAGGTGATAAAGGTGATAAAGGTGATAAAGGTGATAAAGGTGATAA
>CEUJ01026349.1_pt1 | contig 16010 bp, 7 predicted proteins | sample 361531 | NCBI WGS metagenome assembly CEUJ01 (sample SAMEA2622842, study PRJEB7988) | marine metagenome | biome: marine biome (ENVO:00000447); feature: marine epipelagic mixed layer (ENVO:xxxxxxxxx); material: "saline water (ENVO:00002010), including plankton (ENVO:xxxxxxxx)" | depth 140 m | reverse complement strand
GGCGTTAATCCCATTTCTCTGAAAACTGAAACGTCATTTTGGTCACCGAACGAACAAACCATCAAAATTCCAGATCCAAATTCAGATTTAACCGAGGGGTGAGTCCGAATTTCGACCGCTAGAGATCTCCCTTCAACCGGGACAGGCAAGTTTGCCTTTTGTCCTACCAAATGTGCATATCTTTCGTCATCGGGATGGACAACCACAACACCACAAGCACAAATCAATTCAGGGCGTGTTGTTGAGATGATTAGTTCATCACCATTTTCAGTGGCCCATTTCACGTCGACCAGGCGTGTTTTCCGCTGCAAACGCTCCACTTCAGCATCGGCAATGGTCGTTCCCTCCACAGGGTCGTAGATATTCGGACGCAAATCCTCAACAATCTCGCCTCGCTTGAAAAGATCAACAAAAATCGCCTGAGTGACCGCACGGTAATCTGGAGCATCGGTGAGATATTCTCGTTGGAAATCACACGAAAGTCCAACGCGTGAAGCCGTTTTACGCATTGCCTGAGTGTATGTTTCGATGGTTTCTTGACACAAGCGAAGGAATTCGGCACGATCATAAGTTTTCATTTTCTTGCCAGTGTTTTTCTCGACGGTAAATTCAATGTTGATTCCATTTCGATCAACACCCCACGGGAAGTAAACTTCCTTACCCAATAGGCGCTGACTTCTGGCAATCACATCAATCATGCTGTATTGGGCGACAGCACCGATATGCCACGTTCCGCTCGGGTAGGGTGGTGGTGTGTCAATAACGAAAATTTCTCGCCCACTTTTTGGGTTGAATCCATATCGCTTGTTGTACACCTCAGGGTCAGCGTAATGCGCTTCTTGGATGCGTTTCTCTAGGTCAATCGACCAGCGTTTATCGGTAATGGTTGGCTTCGCCATGTGGTGTTCCCACCTCGGCCCTAGTACGGTGAATCGAACAGGTCCTACCGCGCGGTCACGTCACTTGGTTTTCAAGCCTCCCGTGGACAATTGGGCATGAGGAATTAAAGGATGAATGCTGAGAAGCCGCCCCGGAGGGGCGAGGATGACTGACTCGGAAGAACTCGAAGATGAGACAACTGTGCGCTCAGGTGCTCAGGACTTCGCCTCAGATGTTCGACGCAGAATCTCCGAATTTGAATCTGGTAAAACCTTCGGTACACTTCTATCTGCACCGAAGATGATTCGTCGTGAATTGCAAGAAATGTCATTCTTTGGTGTTCTGACAGCGGTTCCTGCACTTACAGTCGTCATCTGTCTGCTCGTCACCGCTTTCCTAGCCTATCACTCGGGCATTGCCGATGGGATGAAAGATGAAGCATCGATGAACGTCAATGGTGACCTTGCTGCCTTTTTGCCTGAAGGGAGTGCTGTCGCAGCGAACATCGCGGAAGTTGAAGAAGACTGGACGACAAACGTGATGATCATTTATGTCGAATCGGGGCGAAACAACATCACTGACCGAGATATTTTAATTCAAATGGACTTGATTGAAGCTGCACTGAATTCGGTCCCTTCCGATGATGGTGAGGATGACGAAATCATCTATATTCTCAGCATTTCATCTGTTGTGAAAGAGATCAACTCCAGTGCCCCTAGGGTCGCTGATGCCTTTGTACGAAATGCGGGTCAGGCCTGTCCAGTCAACGGTGTATGTGATTGGCTCGCCGAAAATGCCAGTGAATTCATCTTAGACAATGGAGATGTCGTGGGTGGTTACAACATTCCTGAAGAGCAAGATCGAATCGATCAAATCATTGGTGAATTGCCACCAAACGCTCAAGACAAGTTGGTTCGAGATGTCGGCGAAAAGAAGAATGGAACTTTTGTCGACACTGAAGCAGGGTATTGGAACCGAGCTGTGATTATCGTAGGTGTTGCAGAAAATGACAAGAATGGAGATGGGATACCCGATGTTTCAACCTCTGAGTTGATCAAGCGAACACAAAAACGCATCGAGGATATTTCCATTGCAAATAACTGGGGTGGAATCGATAAAAATGGAAACTGCATTGATGATGATACAACCTTCGAAGAAGAACTCTGTTTGATGATGACTTTAACGGGGCCAACACCAATCACCAATGCCGTTACGGAGTATACATTCATCCTGTTCTGGGATATTTTCCCTGTCGGTGTTGTCGCCGTGGCCTCGGTCCTTTTCCTATTCCACTGTGATTTGTTTCAAACGGGACGCATTCGATGGGAACAGGGCATCAAAGTTGTCATTATTGCGGGTTTGCCCACCCTCTGTTCAGTCTTTGCAACATTAGGTTTGATTGGTTTTACGAACTATGAAGTCACCATGACTGTCATCATTGTCGGTCCGATAATTCTCGCATTGGGCGTTTCTTATGGGTTACATATTACCAATCGATATGCCGAATCGAAAGGAACACCGAAAGAAAAAATGGCACTGGCTCTACAATCTACTGGAAGAGCAGTATTCCTTTCAGCTGTGACTACCGTGATCGGTTTCGTCTCGCTCATTCTTACACCGATGGCACCGATCAAAACAGTCGGTGTCTCTCTGGCCGGCGGCATCATCATTGTATACCTCTACACCATGATTATGGTGCCGAATTTGACGATGTTACTCGATCTGAAAAAGCCTTCACATGATCCACCCAAAGTCTTCATCTTCGCTGTACGGGCACCGATTCGGTGGAGTCGAATCGCACTCACAGGATTCATCCTCCTGATGCTCACCAGTGCACTAATTTACCAACCTCAAATCAATGAAAATGTCGATTTGTTGGAAATGGCACCTCAAGAGGATACTCCGGCTGTTGAGAAGATGATCACATACTCACAGGAGTTCGAGGGTGGCCAAGTCGGAATGATTCTTGTGAAGTCTGATATCGCGGCCGAGCCTGAATTTTTAGCCCCAGGGGATAATCAAGCTCAGAAAGATCCTTTCAAGAATTTGTACAAAATTGAGAATTTGTCTGACATGGTCAATAATGTGGACAGTACTACTGCAGTCTCAATTGCATTCTTGATGAAATCCGTCGGTGCATCGCTAAATTTCTCTGGCTCCAATACCATTGCAGAATTTTGCGAGCCAATGCCCGATGTACCCAAAGAGGTGTGCAATCTCTTATTCGCTGAGGAATACAATGCGAGTGCGACCTTCTGGACAGTGTTGATGGAACTCGACCGGGACCAATCAGCAGGAACAGAAATTCAGAGTTTCTTGATCTCCGTATTCTACGATGGTTTATCACCCGAATTACGTCATTTCTTTGTGTCAAAGGATTTCCAACGATCGCTGATTTACATCGACATGCCATTCATGGATGTCAAGGAAACTGAGTGGAGACAGTCTACCATTGATGGATATGCTGAAGATCGTGATGATTTCGATTTCCAACCGAGTGGTCTGATTGGTGTCGCAGCTGTAACCATTGACGTCAACAATCTCATTGTCGGTAGTCAATGGCAATCCCTTGGGTTCGCACTCCTGTTTACTGTTGTTACTCTCGGCTTCGTCTTCAGAGATGCAAAATATGCAGCTCTGACGACCTTCCCGGTTGTGTTCACTGTGGCTATGCAGTGGTCTGTAATGGTCATCCTAGATGTCGACTTGTCTCTCGTCACTGTCATGATTGGCTCGATTCTAGTTGGCGTTGGTGTCGATTTCTCAATTCATATCGCCAATCGGGTCAGAGAATTGGGTGGGACCTTGGAAGCGATTCAAGACTCCTGTGCGAGTACGGGGATGTCTTTGTTTGAAGCATTCGTCGTTACTTCTTGTGGTCTGATGACTGCCTATTTGATCCCCATCCCTGCGATCAAACCGTTCGTGACAGTGATCATTATCCTGCTGTTATTCGCTGCCATCAGCGCTCTACTGTTACTTCCTGCCATTTACGCGACCTTCGTGAAAATGGGTTGGGGACTTTCGGGTGGCAGCGATGCGATGCGACGTAAAGCCGGTCTTTCGGGTGGTGCGAGTGCAGTGATTGCTGAATTGGATGCAGCCGAATCATATGATGCCGTCTTGCTATCAAGTGCTGACGATGCATGGTGAATCCTTTCAAACCACCACGAGCCCGTAGGGCTCGATGGATACTACCCAGGACGACATACCCGCCTCGCAACGTGCATCACAAATTGAGTATGCGATTCGAGATGTTGTAGTGCCCGCAATGCAACTCGAATCCCAAGGACACGAGATTTTGAAGTTGAATATTGGTGACCCAATTGCCTACCCTGGTTTACCCACACCTCCACACATGATTGAAGCCTTCAAAGACAGCTTGTCTAGGGGGGAAACGGGTTACTCTCCTTCGTATGGATTGCCTGCACTGCGTAAGGCGATAGCCAAGGATGAGCGAGACAAAGGATGGAACTGTAGCGAAGATGATGTGTACGTTTGCCATGGTGTTACGGAAGCACTGCAAATTATCTTCGCAGCCGTACTTGAACCCGGAATGAAAGTACTGGCCCCCGGTCCTCATTATCCACCATACATGGCATACCCACAAATGTATGGCGGGGAAACCGTTGAGTATCGTCTCAAATCTGACGATGGATGGAAAATTGATTTCGATGATATCGAGTCAAAAATGGACGAATCGGTTCGTTTGCTGGTCATCATCAATCCCAATAATCCGACTGGGAACGTCGTAAATTCCGAAGAAATCGATCGATTGATTTCGATTGCAGAAAAATGGCCCAATTGCATGGTGGTTGCTGATGAAATTTACGATGGATTAGACTTTACAAATAACCAACTGAGCACCGCATCTCGGAGCAATAGCGTCCCTGTATTCACTCTGAATGGAGTATCCAAGGTCTACTATGCACCGGGTTGGCGAATTGGTTACATGGCGTTGCATGACCCAATGCAAAGAATGGATGCAGTTCGGGATGCAATCGAACGATTGTTGAGGTCGAGATTGTGTGCATCGACACCCGCCCAAATGGGATATCATTCCGGATTGGTTGAATCTCGCGAATGGATGAAAGCCTACAGCGAGAAAGTGATTGCTCAGCGCGACCTCTGTTTGAAACGTATCTCAGAAATCGATGGGCTGGAAGTTGAGGCACCCGGCGGGGCATTCTACATGTTTGTCAGACTGACCGACCCACACTGGGCTGTAGATGACAAGCAATTCGTCCTCGATTTGTTGCATCAGGAGCATGTTTTAGTCGTTCATGGAAGTGGATTTTCTGAAGAAATGGGCAAGGGTCACTTCCGATTGGTATACCTGGCTAATGAAGACGTTCTCAACGAAGCCTTTGATCGAATTGACCGATTTTTATCGAACAGTCGGTGACCTCACGTGCGCGAGCGCACGCTGCGGTTCCCGCAGCGTGGAATCGGAACCGCTTAGAACGAGGACGAACTCGAATGCCCATGCGAGTGTCCTTACAGGTTATGTTTGGACTCACACTGTTCATTTGCTTGTTGCCCTCAAGTTCAGCGGAAGCTGAAATTGTTGAATTCGGTTCACTTGATATTTTCATGCTAGCACCCGTGGCTCTTGCCATAATCGGTGCGGGCATATTATGGAAGTGGATATTGCCCATCAGTTTGGGTAATCTTCAGGTGGCATTCGAGATTGATGACGATTTGTATGAAGTTCATCGTTTGTCCAAATCACGACGTGATACCAAGGAGCTGCTGAACCTTCCCAGTGTACCCTTTGGCGTGTTATCTTACCTGATGGCCATGGGTGGAATCATGCTGATTGTTGCAGAATTACTTATTGGGCCTGGAACATTCTACAAGCCCATTGTGTTCGTAACTGCTGCATCTGTGATCATTCCGATTATCGTCTCTCCGATTGTTACGATGTATGCTCAAATTCGTGCAATGAACAAGCGCCTGATTACCCAAACGGTTTCCACACAATTGTTTGGATACCTCGGTACTGCTTTTGCGATGATTATGATTTTGACTTCGATTTTGTATTATGGTTGGACCGTGGCCAATGCAGGTGGAAGTTTTGACACAATGACGATGATACAGTGGTCCGGATATGCGTTGCTCGTGTATATGTCTCCGACAATTTTCGCCTATGGGCGAATTATGGGTGCATCTTGGAATACGCTATTGCTGTCAAAATGGCGTACTGCAAAAGGCTGGAAAACGGCAATTGATCCAGATTCGCCGCGATTAATCAAGCGGTGTATCTCACTATTCCTTGTGATTTTCTTGTCGACCATGCCCATCGCTGCAATCAATGGGATTGTTACTCTTATCCATGTTCTCATCAATGAACCTGCAAATGCAAATCGTTTGCTAGACGTAGGCGGAATTTTGGGTGAATCGATATACTCCTTGGTTGAGGATTCTGAATACATTCAGCGATTGATCTCACTCAAAACGCTACAGGAAGTACTTGCATCGTACTTGATGCTCAACGTCGCCATTGTTGGACTGGCCTTCATCTTTGAATTGACCCGAAACCTGTTCCTGGGTGGTCAAACCTTTGCCGGTGTCGGTGGTGTAATTTTGGCTCAGCCTCGGGACATTCGAACTGAGCCTGAAGTTCAAGGCCGCATTCTGTTCTTCGGTCTGGCAGGTTTTTCCGGCTATGTTGTTTTGCTTCTCGTTCTACAGACATACAAGGAATTCTCAGGTTTGATGCCCTACGGGTCTGCAGTCAGCGAAGAAATGCTGCTTGAAAGTACGTGGGAATTTATTGCTGCAGGACAAGGCATTTTCTTGCTGACGTGGATTCTTTCGAGTACACGGTTCATGCACTTACGCAGTCTCAAATTCGATCTTTCTCCAGACGAGCGACGAGAAGGTGTCATCATGGCCGGTGGTGGTGATTGGATGCGCGACCACATTGAAGCCGCATCTCGAGCCGACGATATCTCGACTTTGATTGCATTCCAAAACGAGCAAATTGAAGGGGATCGTGCTGTGGTACGATTGGAAAAGGGTAGAGCCAAAATGATTGAGTCAGCTCTGCGCGGGTTGTGGCCGCGTGCGATCGAAGAAGCACGAAAAGTACTCGCTCAACAACGGGGTGATGATGATGAAGCACGGATGATTATCGCCACGGGTCATATCGCTTGTCGTCGATTTGATGCTGCGAAGGAGGCCTTACGGGGCATGGAGCAGCCTGAGGGGTACGATGAACCTGAATTACTCGCATTGACGATGGAGTGGCTTGACCCCTGGGCTGGACGGGTTGAAAGTGATGATTTGTACGATTGGGAAAATAACTCCACTATTGACCACCTCAGGGATTTGCAGAAACGGCTGAAATCTTGGAGTCCCGATAGTTCACTGGGAGCAGCCCATCGTGACCGACTTTCATTACATGCCCAACTCTCCAGTGTTGCGATGTTACGTGCACAGCGCCGCAGCGAAGATGCACTCGATTTGTGTTTAGATCTAGTTCGAACCCATCCCGATTCGACATTGGCTCGAATTGGATGTGCATTGTGTATGATTGACTTGGAACAATGGTTTGATGCACTTGATGTATTTGAGGAAGTCAACGAATCCAGTCCAGAAGACCCACGTGTGCGTGCTCTCAGTGGTATTCTTGGATTTCAAGCGAATCCAAGTGAATTGGAAGTGGCACTTGCCGTCGGTTCCGATACTGAGAAAGCCGCCTGGATTGACGATGCCCCAGTCAACCCATTTGCAGCATTGGGGGCTAGAAAAGGGATGGATGAGGCACTCAATGCAAACGTGATGATTCTTGCACATGAAGCCCTTGAGAAAGGAGTTACACCAACGTACACAGAATCCATCGCTTCAAAGTTGTTCAATTGGGCGATATTGATTCCAACCTGGGTTGTTCTGGGATGGTTAGCTTGGGTTGAATCGGATCAGAATTCAACCGTCGGTATTGGGACTACAATTGTTCTAATGGCGATGCACCTTTTCACGCGTCGGTTTAGACGACAGCAACGCCGTGTCATCAAACATCGTGATCAACGAGGCATGATTCTGTATTCAAAGAAGATGAAACGTGCGAAAGTTAGCGGGCACCCAAACAAGATGCCCATCGGCAACCACCTCTTGTTGAAGGGCTTACTGGTCACCGTAAATGGCAACGTGTACGACATTGGGTTCCCTGGTTGGTTGGTCATTCGATTACCCAAGGAACGAGAGCGCCAATTCAGAAACAGACTGCGAAATCGTATGCGAGAGTACAAGTCTGGAAAATCACCTCGGACGACCCCTCTCCCAGAACGCTGGTGGGACAAACGACCCAAACCAGTGGACAAGGGGATGCGTACCCTTGAGCGCTTGATTGGACCGGCTGCATATCGTGGTGCCCACAGGCGAACACTGAGTGGGGTTGCTCGTCATTCAGGCCAACAGAGAGATCGACGATACATTATGGATACACAACCTGGTCAGAGGGGAATTCCAACACACGGTAACCCAGCCGAAGGGCTAGCGAGGCGACCTACTGCAAGACCTGAGCAAGTTGACCGTATCCAGAATATTTCACGAAAAACCAATCCAGGAATTCGTCGGAATACGGATTTTGAAGATGAATTCCAAGACTTTTCCTAGGTGACCAGATGCCGCTAGTCGATGACCCCATGGATGAATCTACGCCATGGCTAATTGATGATTTGAAGCAAAGGTTTGGTCCTACAGATTGCGGTTTGATTCTCGATCAAACCCATGATCAACCTGTTTGGTGCCTTACCGTTTCTGGATTTGAAAGATGGTTCTCGGAAGTCGAAGGTTGTCTGGACCAAACGCTGGGTCGAAGACTTGCACATGCCGCAGCGGAATCGGAAGAATGGCATTGGAATCAGTCACCATCGTTGCCAAAATCTTGGTTCAATCAACAAAATAAGAGAATTTCCACCATCAATGCGGATTGGAAGTTGCGAGGCCAAGGACAACTGGGATTTTTGGAGAATAACGCCCAATCAAGCACCGTTATTGTAGCCAATCGCACCTTTACGGCACTGGCTGCAGGTATGGGTAACGCAGCGTGGGAATCCATCCAAGAGCATCGATTTCGATTCCAGTGGTCTGATCGTGGAGCTGGTGAAACCGTCGTGGAAATGACCAACGATTCGCGTCAAATCCCTCCTCCTACCCCCTCCATTCCATCTTGGAAAAATCGAACTGGAATCGTCTGTGACCATGAGCGATTATTTCATCGCGCAAGGCATGAAATTGATGGATTGTGGACCGTTGAAGGTAATCGTGCGATGATGTTATCGCAAGATTGTATTTTGAGGTTTGAACATCTCGCTACATCATACCTCGCCACAACCGATCGTTCTAGCGACTCACGAACCATATGGGCAGGAATTGAATCGCACGAACAAATCGTATTTTGGGATGCAATGGCAGAGGCGTCTCGGAGGCAATTTTTGGCCTCCGGAGAATTGGTGTTAATCGCTTCTGTTGAGCACTGGATTGATGTCGCCAATCGACATCTTTCGTTGTTTGGTTTAGGTCTAGTCTCCGCTGCGAGCAATATCGACGATAATGGCGGCGTTGAACTTACGTTGCCTTCCACATTCCATCCGGCCATCATAACCGGTAGATTGCTTGGTTGTTGGGAGAGGGCTGAGGGCCGTGCTGCAAAGGCGAAATGGTCTTGCTCTCAAGATGGACATACAATTGTCCTAGAGAGTCGAAGAGAAATCGCTTAACCCTTTGAAATCACATGATACACAGCCACACGTACGCACTCAATCATTAAGTGCAAAGCGTAATGTGGCTAACAAGTCGAAGGGTGCTACGCACCCTGTGGAGTTGAGGAAATGGGACTAAATCACAATCAATGGGCAGTGGTCGCAATTACAGCAACCATCTGCTTGGCTGGTATGTACACAATCGTCGGTTCAGCATTGGAAACCACCGTTGGCTTCGACCGAGCCGGTGACGATATCACTGCCCCGGAAGGCGAAACACAAGACGATGGCGCGGATTTTGATGAAGATGGATTGAGTGACCGTATGGAAACCACGCAATACGGCACTGATTTCGATAACAACGATACAGACGGTGATGGATTACTGGATGGTTGGGAAGTTGCCAATGGTCTAGACCCCCTTGACGACGGTGATGCAGATTTCGCTGAAATCGAGTCATCCTCCCCTCCAAGAGATGATGACGTGACTACAGGTGAAAATAACGAAACTTTCCCCGATCCGGACAACGGTCCCAACGGTGACCCGGATCGCGATGGTCTACCGAATTCAGAAGAGGCACTATATGGGACCAACCCCAACCTAAGGGATACCGATTCTGACGGATTAAACGATGGCTGGGAAGTCATGCACCAGCGTGAACAATTGGGTGCTGATGGAAGCGTGATTCTATTGATGAATCCAGTTGATGCCAATTGGGATTGCAGCCTGCTAAGTCCTCCGGTAGAAGCCCAGTGGATATTGGACTACGGACAAGATGAGTGGAATCTACTGGAAGATACATTCACAGAACGCCACTCATGTGATCAAGTTCTCGATGTCGATGGAGACTCGATGCCGAATTACATTGAGGAACGGTATGGCACCAATCCTTGGGAACTCGACAGTGATGGTGATCTAATCGGTGACGAAGTGGAAGTGGCGTTTGGCGACATTGAAATTGACTCTTTCTGCGGGTCATCAATCAATCCAATGACTATGGAAGCACCCTTTACACAAGCTCGAATCGTAGAGGACAACTTAGAGTGGTTTGAACAAGACATGGACGGCGATGGTCGCACAAATGGCCCTGGAGACTGGGATACCGATGGTGACGGGATGCCTGACGGATTCGAGTATTGCTACAATGAGGTCTTAGATGCTGCCAATGCAACCGACTCGTTCTCAGATTCAGATGGTGACGGTTTGTCTAATGTTGAAGAGTATCAAGTCGCCTATACCTTTGGTCCGGCCAACTTTACCGATCCTACAGACGCAGATACAGATGGCGATTTCATGCCAGATGGATGGGAGGCCAGTAACGGGATCAATCCCCGTGATGGAAGCAACGGCAACGATGATCCCGACTATGATGGATTTGACAAGAATGGAAATGGGGATGTACGCCTTTCTGAATTTGATGGCTTTGCACGTGTACAGGCGATTTCAGTCGACTTGTACGAGGAAGTCACTGAGAATCAAACGGTTGCTTGGGCCAAGGTCACACTTTCGGGTGCCAGTTCAGGTGGTGCAAATCAGCAATATGAATTGATTCCGCTCAAGGCTCCTTGCAATGGGTTTGTGTATTCGATTTCTGCCGTTCTGAACGAGGAAATCACCGAGCGTAGTTTTGTTTGGATGAATATCGTCGAACAGAGTGAGCGATTTACCAACTTGGATGAATATCGAGCCAAATTTAGTCCGGATACGGATTATAGTGAACCAGAAGAAGATTGGGTCATTTTGGGTCGTTCAACTGATCCACTTGTTCAGGACACAGACGGCGATGGTCTGATTGACGGCATTGAGGTCATGGGGTGGACGATTCGAGTCGTTCAACGTGGTGTTAATGAAATTGATGTCTACAGTGATCCCAATATGTTCGATACCGATGGAGATGGTCTGAATGATAGTCGAGAGTACTATGAGACTTACACCAACGCCAGTAACCGTGATACTGACGGGGACAATCTTGAGGATTACACAGAGGCAGTAGACGGATTCATGTGGAATGGTGAGCCATATACCACCAATGCATCCATGTTCGACACCGACAATGATGGACTTGAAGATGGTGAAGAAATTGCTTTGGGGCTTGATCAATACATCACGCATGCAAACAACTCTGACACGGATAATGACACGTTAAGTGACGGAAATGAGGTGCTTTACATACCTCGACCTTGGCAGCCTGCAACCAATCCATTAGTGAACGATACTGATGGCGATGGAATGCTCGATGGTTGGGAAATGCAGGTGGAATCAACCACTGACAATACACGTTCTCATTCATTGTGGATCTCAATGGAACCATGGCGACCCGTAGGCTGTGAAGATTCGTCATGTGAGAAGGCTGCAGGTGGATGGATTTACCTCAACGGTATCCAAGAATGGTCTGGCAGTGCGGGTGACGCTGACGGAGACGGGAAAGCCGATCCAAAATATTTCATCCATGAAATGAACCTAACCGGTTTCACGATGCCCAATAATGGTGGACGTTGGGCTCTTGATCCGTCATTTGGTAGCTTGCCTGATGCCAACTTTGATGTCGACAACGATACGCTACCTAACGCCATGGAAGCACCCGATCGCTGGAATACCAATCCAGTTGACGATGACACCGATCAAGACCGACTACCAGATGGTTGGGAAGTGTACTGGTCTGATAAGGCGCTCGAACTAGGATTGACCAGTGCAGAAGAGTTGCAAGGCTATGGTGCGCGTGGTCCAATGGATCCAAGTATGATTGACAGTGACTTGGATGGTATTGAAGATGGTGAGGAGGACTTCGATCGTGATGGCCTAAACAGGACGAATTTACTCAATCGATACTGTCCATCTCACAACGACCCAACGACATTCAATTGTCACATCGACCCCGAAACAGCCGCTGGTTTGCAGTTCTATGATGATCTAGAGAATTTCACGAATTATGAGGAGTTGCTAAACGGTACAAGTCCTGTTCAAAATGATACAGAGGGAGACGGACTTGAAGATGGCCCAGAAGTATTCTATCAAGATCATGACGATGATGGAATGGCTTCAGGTTGGGAATATTACTTCCAGTTCGATCCGTTTGATGCCGCAGATGCCATCATCGATGTAGACCAGGATGGATATTCAAACAAATGCGAGGAAAAATGGTACACGAACCCCAGAGAATCGAATAGTTTCCCGGGTCAAGGTCAACATTGTGATAATTTCGAGTGATTGAAATCCCTCTAAAAAATACGTCTAGTGTACGCAATTTGAGCAACGATTGAAAACGGTTCGATGTGCCCTAGGGGTATGCTCAGGGTCAAATGGTGGCATCTGAGCTTGTGCTGTGTGGCACTATTATCGATGAGCGTAAATGCAGAATCGACGATTAACGACGATCCTCCACAAATCACATTTGATATTGAACAGGGTATTGTGGTCACTGAAGAGGTGAATATCACGGGTACATTCATTGATGAATCACCGCCGTTGAACTTGGTTTGGAAAGTCTACAACGGCGTGGAGATAGTTGAATATGGTGATTTGGTTTCAAATCTTCAACCACAGTCCCTAAACCAATCCTCTAGAGAATTGTGGTCATTTCATTTACAACTCAATTTCTCGTCAATTGGTTCCTGTTCTTGTGTAATCGCAATTGAGGGTACGGATGTTTCACAGCAAACCGAAACCGCCCAATTAATCATTTTTTCAGAATCTGAACACAGTGAAAATTTACCCCCAATCGTGATTTTTGACACAAGTCAATCGATGAACAAATTTTCAGGTATCACCGAAATTTCTGTAATTGCCAGAGATGATGATCATTCACCAGAATTACAATGGTCATTGACTGATGATTCAGCAATTGCGCAATCATGCGCCTTGTCCTGGATTGAGAATCCTGTTGTTGATTGGACAAATGCGACCTCCATGCCATCAGCTCAAACATTCAGTTTCGACACCTCAACTTACGCTGACGGTTCATATTCACTGCTCATTCGTGCGGTGGCGTCTAACGAGAACTCTGTTTCAGTTTGCCGCACGATTGGAATCGATAATCAATTCCCAACTGCTGCGATTTTAGGTCCCACTTTACTCAATGAAAGTTCAAACATGATCCACTTTGACGGTAGTTCTAGCGATGATGGGATATGGGGTCGAGCCGAATTGATGTTTCTTTGGGTATTTGAGGGCGGAACTGAAGGCCCTCAGGTCGTAAGCGGTATGGATTTGAGTACATATTCAATTGACGGGAGTACCTCAGGGAATTTTTCATTGACTCTAACCGTGGTTGATGAAGTTGGATTTACAGATACAATTACGCATACGATTCAAATCACTAATCAGCCCCCGGTTGCTTCGTTAAGAGTGAGTGGTCAACCTTTGGCTGATGGGGACCGAATAACTCTAATTGACAGCAATCAATGGCCAATTGAATGTCGTGATTCTCAGGATACATCCAATGACCAAGATGGGCTGATATGTACTTGGTCGATTGATGGAGTGCCTGTGATGACCGGGTGGTCTAGAAATATCGACAAACCCGAAGATCTTTCTCGACCGCATACCCTCACTCTCATGGTCACTGACGATGACGGTGCGAATGATTCGATTACTGTGACCTTTGGAGTGCAAGGGACCCCCTCTGATCCAGCTTATTCCGCAGAAGATGAAGAAAATGCGGGGCTAATGCTACAGATTATCGCGGTTATTGCTTCGATTGCATTGATTTTTGCAACTGTCATCATCGTAAATCGAAGATTTTCGAGCCACTCTGCTTCGATTCCAAAATGGAAACGTGATTGACCCGAATATCTCATGAAGGGCGTCGTTTTCCGGCACATGATGTACGAGAGGGTCACCTCTGCACTGGGCAAGCGTCCACCGCAAATCTCTCATGAAGAGATGCGAATGCGTCAACGAGCCTTTTGCGAACAGTTGCCCATTGATGGTGTCGCAATCATCACGAATAATCCGGTTTCGATTCGAAGTCGGGATACCCACCATCGCCATCGCTTCAATTCATATCTACATTATTTGACAGGATGGCATGGTGAAGAAGGCGTGGCCGTTTTCCATCATGATGGCGTTTGGAAATGTCGGCTTTATGTCCAAGAACGAGATGTGATCAAAGAAACATGGACGGGTCGTCGACCAGGAACGCAAGGAGCGCTGAAAGATTGGCCAGTTGATGAAACTGTGAGTCGCGAGAATATACAATCCGATTTGAGTGATTTACTCCTCCAAGCGAATCAGATTTTGCATATTAATGGTCTTGATCGAGACGTCGATGAATTGGTTGGTAAAACATTTGATGAAATACTCGACCCTCGCGGTATACTTGATGAAATGCGTGTAACCAAATCTGATGCAGAAATCGCCCTCATGCAGTATGCAGCTGATTTGGCAGCCCTTGCCCATATTGAAGCCATGCGGGAATGCAAATCCGGGATGGGTGAGTGGCAGTTACAATCGATTATTGAGGGCTGTTTCTTGTATCACAAGTCTGAATGGGCTTATCCGAGTATTGTTGGCAGCGGAGACAATGCCACGATTCTGCATTATAATGAGAATAGCGATGCCATGAATGAGAGCGACGTTGTTCTAATCGACGCTGGATGTGAGGTCGATGGATATGCAAGTGACATCACTCGAACATTCCCTGTAAGCGGTAAATTTACAGAAGCACAGCGGGCCATTTACGAGTTGGTACTTAAGGCACAAATCGCAGGGATTGATGCTTGCCAAGTGGGGTCTCCCTGGAGTGCCATGCATCATGCAACCTCGCAAGTTTTAGCCCAAGGATTGATTGATTTGGGCATTTTGGATTGTTCGCTTGAAGAGGCATTGGGCGATGACTACAATGGGCAATATCGTCAATTTTTCATGCATGGTACGGGGCATTTGCTTGGACTAGATGTTCACGATGTGGGCGGTGGTCGCCAAGGTGATGAAGGTCCAGAGCGAATCCTCTCACCGGGTATGGTGCTGACCATCGAGCCAGGGTTGTACTTTGGTGCATGGCGAGAAGACATTGAGATTGATACAAAGTGGGCAGGAATCGGGATTCGTATTGAAGACGATGTACTCATCACCAATGATGGTCCTGTGGTTCTGACTTCCAAATGCCCAAAGGAAGTAGCAGATATTGAAGCCATTGTTGGAAACAATTGAGGAATTTGAATGTGGCAGGATATTCTCAAGCAGCAGCGAGGGCCATCTCCTCCACGGCTAACTGTAGAAGATGCCACAGAATTGTACGAGAATGCCGATTTTAATCTACTGCGTAGTGCAGCTCTTGAGCGTAGGCGAATTGTGAATCCAGGCAATGAAGTCACTTACATGATTGATCGTAATGTAAACTATACGAACGTGTGCACGATCAATTGTCAGTTTTGTTCGTTCTACAGACCCCCAGGTCATCGCGAGACTTACACTCAAACATAT
>CEUJ01030876.1_pt1 | contig 16014 bp, 11 predicted proteins | sample 361531 | NCBI WGS metagenome assembly CEUJ01 (sample SAMEA2622842, study PRJEB7988) | marine metagenome | biome: marine biome (ENVO:00000447); feature: marine epipelagic mixed layer (ENVO:xxxxxxxxx); material: "saline water (ENVO:00002010), including plankton (ENVO:xxxxxxxx)" | depth 140 m | reverse complement strand
CAATCGTGGAACATTGCTGGCCAAAGTGCCAACTCTACATCTACTCCTGAATCCTCAAATTTGAGTGCTAAACTCTCGCTGTCACTTAGCAGAATTTCATTACCTCCACAAAGTATCAAACATCTTGGTAATTCGGAAAAATCGCCAAAAGCCGGCGAGATATATGGGTCTGTCATGTCAACGCCTTCAGGTGCGTAATAGTGTGAACAATCTCTGGGCATTGAAGCCGTGAACATTGGGTCGACTTTGGCTTTGGAGGCAAAAGAATCACCTCCACACGTCAGGTCAGTCCAAGGCGAAAATAAAATTAAATCATCAGGCAATCTTCCTTTTTCATCCCTTAACCTCATTGCCAAAGCAAGAGCTAAACCGCCACCTGCCGAGTCACCACTTAGGATAATTCGGCGATTAGGATTGGCCTGGATAATATGATGATAAGCCTGCCAAGCATCATCTAAAGCAGCAGGATACGGATTTTCCGGTGCCAAGCGATAATCCACCGAATGACATAGTATTCCAGTCTCTTTTGCCATGAGTGCTATTCCAAGTCTGTGGGTGGTTAATGATGAGCCGAAACAATACCCGCCGCCGTGAAAAAATACCATTATGGCGCTTTGCTGTTTGCTTATTTTTGGGCTGAACAAAACACCGGGGACACCACCGAAACTCGTTTTGGTTATTTTGATGCCAAAAGGGCTCATGATTTTTCCACCCAGCCACGCCTGTGGGTGAATATATCTTCTCACACCTTTTGCTGACGGTTTCAATATTCTGTACAACGATTTGTTGGGCCGAATCAAAGTAGCAATAATCCTGCCCCTCAATGACAAATGGGTCACCAGTAGTTGCACACCAAGGTTACGACATCAAGTTAACTGAATCAACGAAGATTAACTTTCGTCTTTCACTCACTTGAATCAAACTCTATTTCAGACAATTCTTTATCCAAATCTAACTCAGGTTCTTCAGACTTCGTCTCACTTGCATCGTGAAGCATTGCTCCTTGTGCTTGCGCATCCATATCATACAAACTGCTAATCTCTCCTAATCTATTCATGTAGAGTATTCCAAACCCGAATGCGACAATACCAATAAACATCCATGTAATGTACCTAAAGATACTCTGGTCAGCATCAAATTGCATAGATAGTCCGAATAGCGATATGATCGAACCAAATGTACCAAAACCACGTCGCCATGGTGCTTCAGTGGATTCTCTAAAGCCAATTAGACCGATTCCTCCAAGATATATTGCCAGCATTGACCACAATACTGAATCTGGATTGAATTTTTCCATAGCGAGTAAGAATCCAATTACCACATAACCCATTGCTACAATGCCGAGGTTATCCAACCACGAGTAGAACTCGTCTTCGTCATCCCAGTCGAACATTTTCCAACCTAACTCCGCCTTACTTGAGTAATAAGTCAATAATAGTCCTTCAATGATGAGGATTAAACCAGCCAGTTTGAAAAATAGATTTTCATCAATAATATGGTCATTTTGAATGGTTAGGTTGATGAATGCAAGAATGTGGACTACCGGCAGGAATGTGAAGAAATACTTGTACCTGTCATAAACAGTGCAGTATGTTAGGTAGGCTGCACCAATTATAGGACCGTATCCAGACACTGCAGTAAACGAGAACAGGAATCCAGAAATGGTAACCCATTTGGTGAAGTTTTGGAACATTGCCTTACTTTCATCAGTGTCTATCAACATTAAGTAAGTGGATTTGCTATAGTCTCCGACATTTGTTTGTCCTTGTATCTCACTAATGTAGCGGTACAGAATACCTAATCGTGCCATCTGACTGATAATAAGGGCATATAATGCGCCATAGAATGCTGATTGACTAATCACATCCCATAGTTCAACATCACTGTCTATACCACCGGCCACATTACTATTGAATCCAATTGCTAGAGCAGCAAACATGGAAATTATCAGCAATGGCATACTTTCGAGGCGTCCGGATACCCAAGCAAAAATCGTGATTATGACAATCATTGCTGTAGGCAACCACGCGACATCTGGAAGCATACCAAACAAACCGATTGTAAGCCAGATAAATGGAACAGTAAAAGGAAGCTGACTTTCGGTATCGTCTTGTACATTTCTTGAATCAATTACTGATTTGACAATGATTGATAACATACTAAGCGATAGAATTGTTGATGAGAAAATTATCATCCCAATATCATTTACATCATTCATGACCATGCCTGCTATTGTGAAATCTAGTAGGTCGGCAATGTGTGAGCCTTCAGAGATAAACCTCTGGCCATATACGACGAGGGCGAATGGTGCCGTACAAAGAACAAACACTCGCTTGTGAATCAATCCACGATATATCACCAATATGTACATTGATAGGAACAAAATACCGCCACTTGCATCAAGCAAACCGAGAGCCAATAACCCAAACAGTGTCAGGTCGTCTGCGGTTTCGTTGAGTTCAGATTTGTCCATGTCATCTTTCTTCAACAGTACAGAGACAATTATTGGTCCGGATAGCAAAATAATGTCAAATAATAGGGTGTTAATCTGTAGTTTGTCAGTGTCGTAATCGTTCAAAAGGAACTTGATTGCTATTGGTAGAGCAATAATGAAAGTCGCCCAAACCGCAATCGCTCGGGATACTGAGCTATTTTTATCTTCCATCAACACCTCACGTAACAAGATAGCAATTGGTATGATTATTACGCCTATCCAATGGACATCTAAGACCAAACTCTCGATGTCAATTAGTGATACTGAAATCATAATTAGGGCAAGTGGTCCAAGCAGGCTTGACCTGGCTAAGGGGCCATAACCCTCGATGTCACTTGAGATGTCCTTAAACGGGTTAATCCATTGTTGTGTGTCTTGGTCAAACACGGGAACCATGCCTTTGCCTTTTGCTTGGGTTAATTTGAACAAATATCCGAGGTCGAGTTCAGAATCCCTAAATTTGAACATTGCTAAGTAGACGATGATTGCGACTATTGCAAGACTCACATTGAATCCATCTAACACATTTTCATAATCGTCAAGTAAAGGTATCTCTAAACGTTCAAACGCTGATAAAACCACTGTCAGAACCATTGACAAAGTGATCCATAAACTGGCGGTAACAAACTTACTTTGCTGACCGGAACTAACCGCATCCTGTTGTTGGAGATATGCGGTGATAAGTATGTAGAATACAACTGCCCAAGGAATTAGCCAACTGGTGCCAAATAGTACCGCTTCAGATAGGAATAAGCCGACTACAGAGAGGTTGATGGCAAATTCCGATAGTCGATTATTACGTCGAGAGTACTCAACAATAATCAGTATCGCTAGCAAGATTAACTCCTCGAAGAAGTCATACTCTGTGGCAATAGGGTTAGCATATGACTGAATCAAGAATGCTCCGCTTATGGCAATAACAGACCAATCTGCAACCCACCTTCGAGTTACTTTGGAGATTATCACCAAGTAAGGCAGCATAGCTGTGGCAATAATCCAAGGGATGACACTTGCTTCAGGGGTGAATAGGAATAACGATCCTGCAAGGCCAATCGGCATGTAGGGGATTCGACGCTTTAGTGTAGCAGGGAAGTATGCAATCAAGACAGTAATCCACAACACTACTTGTAGATTCAATACCCCTTCGAAACTACCAAGATTTTCAGCCCTCAGTGGCCCGAGAACCAAATTCAAATCTTCATATTGGACTAACCAAATAGCGTAAATGACCACACCGACCAAGAATATCGAAGTCCATTGCATGATGTCTTGTCGTATTCGGTCGTCTGCGGCCAAACCGCCTTGAATAAAGATGATGAAGGTCATGAGGGACAATGCACCACCTTCTCCGCCAATGATGCCATCAGGACTATGGGCGAATTCGTAGAGAATTGGTACTAATCCACTAAAGACGGCGACAATAGAGAAAATAATCCCGTTATTTGTGCGTAATGCCAGCCACATTGCCAATGCAGACAGGGAAATAATCGATATCCCTAGCTCATAAGATACAACTTGATTCGACCAATCAAGCCAAGGTCCAAAACCTATCATTACAACAGCGAGTGGGGTCAAAGTGTTGATTGCTAAACCAAATGTAATCTCACCCTTCAATTTTCGTAAGTACCAATATTGAGTGAGGGCTAAAAGAATACAAGCAACCAGTTGTAGATATATTGCTTCTGCCGCAGGTTGCCAATTTTCTTCCATCCATGGTCGATTACTGTCAATTAGGATGTCGACACCAGATTCAGCGGCTAAACTGATTAGTAATCGTGTCGAATAGAGCACACCGAGGGCAGAGAAAAAGAAACCTATGCCGATGATATACCCATGGATGCTTTGTACATCACTGCCTCCTCTACGCCGTTGCCATTCGACCAAAGCAATCGCCATTATTGCTGAAATTATTCCACCAAAACCAAGCACTGCGAAGTCTTGGTCTGTTGTTGAGTCGTCCCAAGCAATCGATAGAATACCACCCCAAATTGCTGCTAGCGATATGCCGTACAAGATTAGTTGAGCGAATTTTTGCAGCTCAATATTTTCTTGTGGCCCTGTGTAATTTTGTATAGGTCGTTCCACGGGGACGGTTGTCGTTTGCGGTTGTAGCAAACTTCCGGGTCTGTCGGTTACTGGTGCGATATATCGATTTCTGCGCCTCGGTCTAACTGGTGCTTGTGACATCTAAATCAGTTGGATTTGCGTGAACAAAAAATATATAATTATCCCCGACAAAAAATGCATAATGCATCATTTTTGTGGGTTTTTCCAATATCTGGGTCTCGATTTCGCGCAAGAATTGGTCTTTGCTAGAAATTGCCTCATTGGTAAGCCAAGAGAGGGCATAGTCTAAATGAATCTCTTGTGTGGGAGTAGTCATGGAATCTGCACAAACAAGCGGCTCTGACAGTGGCTCACCATTTAAGAAATGGTTCATGCGCCAATATTGGCGTGTACAGCAAAGTCAGACAATTATTTCTATGGCATTTTGGGTCACAACACTGACTTTGCTTATTTGGCCATATGTACGCTGGCGATTTGAAAATGATTCTACTGTAGCCGGAGTATCAACAACATACTTCGGTCTTATCGGCATTGGAGTCACCGTCATAGTCTTGGTATTACTAGTTGGAGTGGTATATGATGTCACCTTTGGTTTGTGGCGTGAACACATGACGATAATCGGTGAGAGAAATCCATTCCAGACCTATCAGATGGCACCCAGTTTTTCGATTATTTTAATGCAGACTAACATCTTATTGCGCAAGATTGCCGCTGATGACGAAGAGGCTATGCGACATTGCGATTTTGTTGACAGATGGCTAAAGTGGAATATAGATACCGAAATTTTTGCCCGGGCAATGTCGGGTTGGGAACAAATAGTTGAGGATGAAGATCCATATATGCCATACCTTGATGATGAACAACGAGAAAGTTTGAAGTCAAAGGTTGAGGAATTGAAAAATCTTTGATTGCCTTATTCATTCCCGTTATCTTCAATCACTTGGTCGGGAAATGGTTCCCTATTGAGTAATCTCATTTTCAACAACCATAGGTTGTGCATTGTATTGCGTTTTCTGAATGTCCAAAGCAGTTTTATCATGTTCCATCTTGTGTGAATATCATTATGTGGCAAATTTGCCATTTTTGGTTGTGGAGTTATTCGAAAAGTCGCAATTTCTTTCGCTCCCATAGTGTGGTATTGTAAATCTTTCATATCAAACATTGAGGCCCATCTTTCTATTGTTTTTCGTTCTATTTCACGCTCGGCATCGTCAATAACTATCATGGTGTTTTCATCGATATAGTCGATGCATTGGAAGAGTGTGGCTTCGCGTGCGTGTAAAAATCCAGGTGGCCCATCAATGAACACGATATCAAACGGACTCTTGGGAGACCCCACTCGCAATTGTTTGGTAAGTCTATATGAGATGTAGTGAATTCCAAAAAACTTCATCCTTTTGAGTGGGGCATAATGCACGCGTATGTTGTCATGAATTTTGCTAATTCTTGAATTTGTTATTCTTGCATATCTTCGACTATTGTCGAATGATAAAATTTGAGCATCGGGTAGTTTTTCTGACCAAAACTCAGTTGACACCCCACTACCAAATTCTAAAACGGAATTTACTTCGTTATCTTTGATGTAGCTTTCAAGAAATTCAAGGGTCTCAATATTTATCGAAACTGGATTAATCCTTGAGGCGAATTCATCGCTAATTGAACTCATTCTTTCACCGCCTTAACGAGAACATCAAGCGTGTCAGTGACCATTTTTTCCATTGAATAACGCTCAATTATGGAGGTTCTGGCAGCCTTGGAAATAGTTTTCATAATACTCCTATCTTCGAGTATTGCGACAAGGTTATCGGTTAAATCTTCTCTATTACCTGGGCTGATTAGAAGACCATTTTCCCGATGTGTAATCAAACTGGGAATGCCACCAATATTCGAGGCTATAGTTACTAATCCATATGACATCCCTTCCAATATTGTAAGCGGCAATCCCTCATGACTGGTGGTTGGCATAAGATGTATCTGACATTTCTCATACATGTTCGCTAATTCATCACCAACCATTCGCCCGTGAAAAGTAACACAACTATCCATTTCTAAATTAGCGCAGAGATGTTTTAGATCTGTTAGGTATGGACCCTCTCCAACTATGTTCAAATGAACTTTCGAGCGAAGATTTTCAGGTAAATCGTACAAGCTGTGAATCGCATGTTGGACTCCCTTTTGTTTTACTAGTCGCCCGATTGAGATTAATTCTAGCACCTTTGAATCAAAATTGGTTCCGGGGTTTTTTGGAATAAAAACGCCATTAGGAATTGTGATTACTTTTCCGTTTGCGTGTTTTCTCATGTGTTTCTCAAGAGTAGGCGATACTAGAGTGATAGCGCTGCTGGCCTTTCTTATTGGTAACTCCATTGTCAAATACCTGGTAAGCATCGTAATTGGCGTTATCACCAACCAATGCCAATATCTTGGATTGTATGAGGCGCTTGAAAAGTGTGCAGACAATTCGGTTAAATTTGTGCCGTGCCATGTAGAAACTATTGGTATAGAGTTAGACTTAGCCCATTTTAGCACCCCATTTGCTCCCATGGATTGACTATGAATGACGTCAATAGGCGTTTTTTGATGCAATTGGGCAATCATTTGCTGCGCTAACTTATTCCATTTCCTACTGTAGTGGCTGGGTTTCGAACCTGTAAGATAACATACATCAACACCATTTATTATTTCACGGTCAACCTTGTCTTGTCTGCCTGTCGTTATAACAGTGACCTTGTGCCCCTTTTTGACAAATCCTTGACACAAGTCCATCGTCTGCTTCTGCATGCCACCGAGTGAATGACCGAGTGTTGTTCGGCTCATCACTACTATGTGCATGATTAGTCTGAAAGGTTACTGTAACTTAACTGCTTCAATCATTAGAATGGGGAAAGTGCCTGATATACATAGTAACTGCCTTTTCACCGTGGTCTAGTTCTCCGACAACTTGGTAACCATGGCGCAAATGGAATCTGTCAGATCCTTCATTTGGCGGCCGCAAACTAACCTCGGCAGTTACTGGGATATTGTTTGACTTGGCATATTCAAACAGCCTTTCATACAGCATAGAGCCAATGCCTTGATTGCGAGAGTCAGTTGCTACGGCAATCCTGTCGACGTAAATGAATTCATCATATCGTTCATTGAACCATGCATAATTAAGACTGCCATAGTTGGTTTTGGGCAATAAGCAAAGAGCGAATCCAACCAGCTTATCATTCACATAAGCCCCAAGTTTCAATTCACTGAGGTTTAGCAGGTTCATCATTTCTGTTTGCGATACTTTACCGGTGCCGGGTAAGCCTTGTTCATTAATCTCTACCATCTCATCAATGTCTGAATTTTTCAATTCTTTGATGCTGATTCTTGTCTTCTGTTTTGTTGGGAAAAGGTACCAAGTTAACGGAATTAACAACAGTGCGGGTAAATTCTTACCATAAGTCAAATCAAGAGTTGATTGAAATTCAATATAAGAATCTGCAAGTGAAGAGTTATTAGATGGTATTTCAGCTCTAAGTTCGGAGTATTCTTGCGGGTCTACAAGACCTAAATCATAGCCACTATAATCGAGGTTGAGCCTTATTCCTGGGAAAATTACTTGGCTTTCCATGTTGCTTTTTTCATGGGCTATTGAACCAGATTCCGTGCTTTCGACAAATGTTTCATCTGCCAATGATTCATCTAAACTTTCATCGCTATCATCACCTTCGCCAGCCAAATCATAGATGTATGATGCTGGTAGTAGTATGAAAAAACATAACATCAACGAACCAAATGCAAGCCATCGCAACATCGAAGAAAATTTTATGCCAAGTAAAACCAATAACTCACAAACCAATAACATCATCATGCTTAGGTATATACTTGATTTAGCAACTCCCAAAAAATCGCTATCAACTGAATTATTCTCCGTTTCGCTAGTTTTGGCGTCATTTTGATTGTTATTTTGGCTATTATTGTCGGAGTTATTCTGGCCATACGATTCATCATAGTCGCGATAAATCATGTAGAGTAGGAAACTCGTAGCCTGCTCCATTTCAACATCAATCAATGTCTCTTCTCTATCTACGACAACAATTGCGTCAATTTTAGTTGGTGCCGGGGCGCCTTCAGTATATTCTCCAGAGAAGTCTACCACCAACCACGCTGAAATTGCTACATGGATTAGCAGGAACACCAGTACCAATACTCTGAGATATTGGTTAGCGCGCTGTATTTTGGGTTTTATACCAATCACCACAGCGTGTGTTTTGACTAATCTTTTCGGTTAGCAAATAATATTCCAGCAAGTGCAACTGTCAATAATATCGAAACCGGGGATAAGAACGGTAACAGACCATCCGACTCAGCCTTTTCCTCCGCCTCGCTCGTTTCAGTGTCCTGATTATCCTCACCTACCTCGACCGTTGGACTTTCGAATTCAAGTCCACTCGTGTCGACTCCAGCTTCCTGAAGATCGTTTTCGATTTGGGTTAGGTCATGTTGCTCAATATTGACGATTTCGTCTAATTCATCGGCGTCTTCCATGTCTTCTGCTGCAGTACTAGCATCTATGCCAGTCAAGTATCTTATACTCATCTTGGCGGGTAGATTAGAACTATACCCTTGGGTTGCCGGACCGGCCATGACATAATCGCCATTATCGTCCATAACGTAAACTCCTACACCCACTATTACTGCGTGTTCATTACTCCACATTGGCGCCCACATTCCGTCATTGTATGGGAATTCTTCCAGTGGCTCAATATTATTCATTCGAGTATCTAGGTTTTCGGCAAAGTTTTCCATCATGCTGTCAATGTTTGAGTTGCCAAATGCCTCCAAAATCTTTCTTAGTCGCTCACTTGGTTCTGGGTTTGGTTCGTAATCTTCGCATTGTGATTCTTGATAGAACTCTGAGTCGTCATCTGAATTAATGAGTCTCACTTCGAGACAATATGTTCCTTCGTCAAAAACAGCGATATCGCCATTATCAGCAATTGAATATTCGCCGCTGTGTGGGATATTCCTTTGAATTATCGAGTTGTTATTTGGGCCGATAATATTCAAGTTCATGTATGAATCTTGAGCATTGGATGAGTCATAGGCATTAGTATTCCAGAATAACCTGTCACCCTCGAAGTATAATTCTGCGTACTCTAAGGATGGTCCTACATAGACGGTATCACACGACAAGTCAGAATTAACACCGGGCCAATTCGCATCCCCAACTTTTGAGACACTCAACTGTAGACAGATTTCATGCGCTCCATTGTCTTGAGCAATAACTGTGTTTAGGCTGTGTTGGGTGTAAAAGTCATACGGTTGGTCAATCTCACACATAGGAGTGGAATCTTCACGCAGTTTTTGACTGGCACAGATGAAGTAATAATCTGAATCGATGACATTTCCTACTTCGTCGTACAACACAGCATTAAGTGTGTACAAGCCATCAATGCCCTCATCTTCCGCAGTATTACAATCAAATTGACCATCATTCAATAACTCAAAACCAATTACACTACCATCACTACAGGTGAAGCTTCTCGGATTGGTTTCAGAGTATTCATCTGAATTATCTGCACAGTGGCCATATCCGTCATTTACCATTAACCAATCAATATATTCTCCATTATCGCATTGGAACATCAGTGCGTTTGATTGGCTGGTAATATCGCCGCTTACAACTGCTTCAAAACTCGTATAGATGACATCTTGTTCAGTTGGGTATGAATATGCAAAGGTGAAGTACAATGGGTCCTCATCAGAACCATCGCTACAATGGTCATAGCCATCATTGACATACCACTCGTAAACTGTTTCGCCATTGTCGCAGTAGAAGTATTCAGGCTCATATGGTTCTGAACTTACTTCCTCACCACCAATACCAAAAATATCACCGATGTTATCTGATAATTGTTCAGAGAATTCATCTGCGACCTCTTCCGCGAACGACTCACTGGCCCCTACCAGAACATTACCCATCATCAAGAACATTAACGGGTTGCCGGGAGGGCAATTGTCACAGGTTTTCACTTGTGTTGACAGACCGTCACCGTTGCCTAGATCAACGACCATATTTTGTCCCATAGTGAAGTCAAAGGCAGCTTGTATGTCTGAGTCAAAGTTCTGATTTGTTTTGCTTATTTCATCTGATATTTCTATGTCAAATGAACCCTCATCTAAACCGAAGTCTTCGGTCGGTATTCCAGTTAACGAGACTGAATAGTCAACAGCACCGTCATAAACTCCCTCGAGAATTCCACAATCCTGGCAATCCCAATGATAATTGTCGTTGGCTGAGATTCCGATATACAGTGGATCAGGCTGAGACAATCGCCATTGCGAGTTGGAATTAGTGATAGAATAGCCGATTGAAACACCAAAATCGAAATCAATAGGCAAGGTTTCGTCATCTCCCTCCAAAACAGCATCAATGCTTAGGCTGACTGAGGTGTCAGTGTACATTGAAAATGACATGTCTGCGCCTATCAAATGATAATCATCATCAAGGTATTCTGTGAAAACCATATCGACATTGAGGATGTCTTGAATACTGGCAGATACATCAAGGTCGAAACTTGTTTCTGGTGTGCCAAATGTCTGTTCTGCCCAGTCGGCCAACATGATTCCATCAATGAGGCCACCATGTCTTAATGTGACATCAGTGGTTCTGCTCCATACATTGACATTTTGACCATCAATATCTTGAATGGTCTGTGATGAAACATCTTCATTGTAATGGACATATACATTCGAAGAGCCAGTCATGACTTGTCCGATTATTAGGTTTAAACCGGCGTCACCAGCAGCACCCATAATCTCACCGAAGATTTCGGGTAAGTCTATGCCTGTGAAGTTATCAATATCTGGGCTAATACTATTCCAATCATACTCTACACCATAGTAGAATTCTGACGCTTGTGCTGGCGGTGAGGCGCTAACATTAGATGCTGGTGTGCCCGCGGCAAATAAAAGTACAATTAAAAAACTCAAAATCTTTCTTCTCATAGTAACTACCTTGTAAGCAGTACCATTACTGTCACAGACTTAACTGTATTGTTTGAGCGTAAGAAGCAATTTCTCAATCAGTTGGGATATCATAATGTATCCCAATAACTCATTGTTTTATGGAAACTACGGCAGCAATATTTGACAGCATCCATGATGAAGCGGCTACTAATTGCAAATAATCTCCAGTGCCAGACAGACCATACACAAATACGCTGACAATCCAACTTCCGCTGGCGATAGTTTGGCCTAGCCATTCTAGACTCATCATTTTACCCATTCGGGTTTGGGTTTTGTCATTATTGATTGTGGTTTTATTTGTCTCATCACCATTGTTTAGCAAGTCAAGCACTCCTGTCCGCAGCAAGATAAATCATCAAGATACATCCCCCACGACTTGTAAGCCTCTATGAACTCATCGGTTGGTAGACCCATGGCAGAGGCGATTGCTTGGGCTACAATTGCGAACCGCTGTCGATACTTGAAAATGAAACAGAAAATATGACCATCGTGTCTTACAGAAGGTCCACATAGATACATTCCTGGAGTGATAGTTGACTCATCATTCTCGTTGATTTCTGGAAAACCGTCATCTCTGGTGTTGAATAAATGAGATACAAACTTGTGGCTACCGTCAAAGCCTCCAGCAAATAGTGGTGCAACCTTAGAGGTAAACGTTTGCCCGTCTCCAGTGGTAACTTGGTAAGTGTCGTCGACGTGGTTTACTAAAGTCACAATGGTATTGGCGTGAAGTTGCACATTTTGGTCAAATTTCTCGTGTCGCATGCGCTCAAATGAGTAAGTCGACAGGGCAATACTTGGATCTGAACTCTGGCTCTCCCATGGACCTTCCATGTCAAATACTCTTACTTGTTTGTCATTTCGAGCAAGGTGGTATGCCGCATCAATGCCGCTCTCATATCCTCCAATGATGAGGAAGTCATCACCTTCGAGGTCACCGTACTTTGCAACTGTTGCAGTATGTCGGCAGTGTTCAACACCTGCGAAACCGCTCAATGATGGATATTGGTATTCGCCAGCCGACCAAATAACGTGTTTTGCTTTCATTAGGCCCGATTCAGTTTGGACATGGAACACTTCACCGTCTTTTTCGATGCTGGTTACGTTTGTGTTCTCCTTGACTGGCAATTCAAAATAATTGGCTAAGCTTTGCAAGTGCTCGGCAAATTCAGCACCAGTAGGATGTTCAACACGCATATTGTAGGCAGGAGATACTCCGATTGCGACTGAGTTTAAGTCAAGCATTCCAATCGAGTTGCTTGGAAATGAAGGTGTTATGAATCTAGTTTCAGCAGGCCATGCTGCAAAAGAAGCCCCTACTGTATCTCGGTCTACAATGACGAAGTTTTCGATGCCAACGTGTTGTAGTGAGATAGCAACGCCAACGCCTGCTGCTCCCGCTCCTACTACTATTACATCGTATATTCCGTCGTGATTTCCACTACTCGTTTTTTTGTTGCTGTCAGACATAATATGACCATCCGATTTAGAGTTCCCTAAATTATTAACATCTTAAAGAAATGTATTAATCCATCAATTATCGTTGCTAAGTTTACATATTTTGTCTCACTTTCAGCATAATAATTTGCTCAAATCCCGATAGTTTTTTTACAATAAATGGCTTTCAGTACATCGATTAGTGCTCGTGCCGGGATTCGAACCCGGGTCGACGGGATGAAAACCCGCAATGATGGACCTGGCTACACCACACGAGCGACAACCACGCCACAAACCACCTATTGATAACAATTCGCCTTGGTCTCCAGCAGATTTATCACGAACTGGGTTGTTCTTGCTGTCCTAAATTCGACCACCATTGTCCAATGTAATATCCCAACACAATAATCATCACCATTACTACGGCAATTAATATTTCATTATCGAGAAACTTAGTAATTGCATCAAGGGCAGTTTTTCCGTATATTCCGATAAGTAACGCTTCCAAGCCAAATCTCAGTCCTCTGCCGAATAGACCTGCTATGATGAAGGCACGTTTGTCCATCTCGCCCATGCCAGCAACCCAGCCAAACACCTTGTAGGGAATCGGTGAGAATGCTGCGATGAAGATGCCTACAGTGCCGTATCTGGTGGTTAAGTACTCTAACTTGTCAACATGCTTCTGCTTTGCAAACCTATCCAGCAATTGTCTGCCCCAGCGCCCGCCAATCAAGTAACCTACGTAAGAGCCAGCTACAGATGTTAGTGTAACCACAATAAAGTACCAAAGTACCAGGCTCTTGTTATCCAATGCATCATATAACATCGGTAGGTAAACTAAGTCGGGTGGTAGGGGTTGTATTATCGCCTCAGTGAATGATACAAATCCTAAGACCGCAGAATTTGTACGTTCAAGAATGAATTCGAGAACTCCGCTATACCACGACACAAGTTACTGCTCGAGTCTTGTATTATTGAATGTGTGGCTAATCGGTGGGTTGATGTGGTTGATTGATGGGTATCTACACCAATGCGAGTTCTTGACACCGCCGCTCTGTTGTATTGGCCATCATCAGAAATCTCTGGGGGGATATGCTCGCTTAGCCAACAAGCTGAATTGGAAAAAGTTAGTACTCAGCGGTACATGCTAGTTAGCAGCGTGGATGTAGATTGGCGTAGTGTAGAGCCCGAGTGGTTAGAATTGGCGAGGGCTGCCGCCGCAGATAGTGGTGATTTACCACGACTGTCACCGGTTGATTTAGATGTTCTAGCACTGGCTATTGGCCTCAATTTGCCACTATATACGGATGATTACAGATTACAAAATACGGTGCAAAAATTAGGCCTGCAAGCAATATCTGTTGGTACCGCTGGCGCCAAAAAAATATGGAAATGGCAACTACGTTGTACAGGTTGTGGCTCAACTGAACCAGTTCCCGCAGATGTCGAATTAACTAGAAAAGGACCAGTAAAGGATTGTGCTGATTGTGGTGCGCCGATGGTGCTGAAGCGAGCTAAGTGATCATTCTTCTTCTTGCGGCATCCATTTTTCTAAGGTAAAATTGTCATTTGCATGTTTAAAGTACAGATAGTTTTCAGGAGCTAAGTATGCTACTTTATCTTGGAAATAAACATATTTTCCACCCAATGGCAATTGTTCATAATTTTCAACAGTAATTTTATTTTCGTCTTTAATATCTATAAAACGACTCATTTGTAACTCACTAAGCATCTCGGCACTAGTATTTGGTCTTCCAGAGTGAAATAAATATAATCCGATTCCAAAACCGCTAGTGAATCCTCCTAGGTGTCCGAAAACAGCGACTCCTTCTTGGCTTACAAACGGAATCAATGCAATATTTGCAATAAAAACATACCAATAATAACTCATATCAGGATACCGACAGTAGGATTCGATATTCTTGTATTTCCCAATTACAATTTGTGAGAATATGACTCCTATTAAAGCAAAACCAATTCCAGAAGCTCCACCAACAATACCTTTGTCAAGCATGCCAGATAAGGCAGAACAAACTCCAGTAAACATAGCAAACCAAAAGAATCTGAAACTACCTAATTCTTGTTCAACATATCGACCAAGGAAATAAAACGATAACATATTAAATAACAAATGTTGCCAATCCCAATGCATAAAATTAGACCCTATCAAAGAAAATAAATCACCTTCAATCACTTCGTTTAGACTAGTAGCTCCCATGTTAAGGCCTTGTTCAATTGTTGCTCCATCGATATCCGTACCCATAATTACTGCAAGAATGAAAGCAATAATATTTACAGACATAAGGAACGTAAGAACTGGGAATTTCCCATAGAATGTTTCACGATTTTTATTTAAATAGGATGTAATTTTTAATCTTAACTCAGAAATGTATTTTTGATTTTGTTCTAATTTCAGCAAAAGATTATTTTTCCCGATTCCAACATATGTGCCGGAAAAAATCACAACCAGTAGTAAACTGCCAGCAAGGAAACCAAGTAACTGGAATGAATATTCGTAATGTTCCTCTGCGTAAATCTTGATCAAAACCGTACCTGAAGGCGATGCTCCGCCGGGTACAATTTCGGTATTATCAAGAATAAGAATTATTTCACTTTCTTCTGACTTAAGTACAAAATTATGCCTTTGTTTAGAGTACTTGTTTCTTTCATCATTTGAATCGATATAGTCTGTTTCTCCCTCAGAACAGCAATTTTCAAATTCATCCATGGTCATAAATATGAAATCTATTGTCCTATCACTAGTGATTGTCCATTCATAATCCAAGTCATCTATAGTTGTTAAATCAACAGGAAAATAGTAATCCTGTTCAATATATTCTTCGATTATTAAAGTTTCATCGGCACTTGTGATAGGGGTGAAACTGGTTAGAAAAAGAACAAAGGTAAGTAAAATAAACGATTGATTCCGCAGGCTCATGACCATCACGTAGATTATTCTTCGGAGGCGATTTTTTCTAACGCAGCAACTTTCTTTTCTAACTCCTCAGGAG
>CEUJ01014417.1_pt1 | contig 16034 bp, 13 predicted proteins | sample 361531 | NCBI WGS metagenome assembly CEUJ01 (sample SAMEA2622842, study PRJEB7988) | marine metagenome | biome: marine biome (ENVO:00000447); feature: marine epipelagic mixed layer (ENVO:xxxxxxxxx); material: "saline water (ENVO:00002010), including plankton (ENVO:xxxxxxxx)" | depth 140 m | reverse complement strand
CCGTGGTGAACGCCTTCCATGCTCCATTTTCCATGAGAAGAAGCATGGGGGTTGTCAACCAAAGAACGGTCTCCGAACTCTTGGAATACTCTCTTTTGCACATTAGTTCTTGACAAGTGATATTTACCTCGCCAGTGAATTGGCTCGTCAACATCCTCAAGGCCCATCTTTCGGTTAAATACCGGTTCGAGAATTTCCCACTCAATATCAAATAATGACAACGCTTCGATAGCAATGGCTTCGGTCTCTGCGCATACACACGCAACCAAGTCACCCATATGTCGAACTTTCTCAACAGCCATTGCATGTTCATCTTTTGTCACTGGTAATACACCAAAACGATGTGGTGAATCTTGACCGGTAGCTACGGCAATAACACCAGGTAAAGCCTCCACTCTTGATGTATCAATTGATTTGATTTTTGCGTAGTGGTGAGGCGAACGTAAAATCTTACCAATGACCTCGTTAGGCAATCTCACATCATCACCATACCATGCCTGACCCGTCACCTTGGCATTTGAATCGACAAGTGGCAGAGATTTGCCCACCACTGTACCTGTTCTTATTCGGTCGTGGATGTGAGAACCTGCTGGTTGCGGCTCCTTCCCACCAACTGATTCAGGGATGAAATCGAGATCTCTTTCCTTCATCACGGGGTCTGAACCACCTGAACCCGGAGGCGGGAATACCTGTTTACCTGCGACCCTTTTGCCATCGGTACGCTTCGAAGAAGAGTTACCCGGTTGTTGACGATATCCTGCTGACATTGTTATCACTTCGCATGGCCGGGTGGCATTGATGGTTCCCCTGGGCCGCCAGGATGTGGGTCCGGGTGTGGAGAGGATGCAGGCTGTGGAGCAGCAACTTCACCTCTGTGAATCTTTGCCGCCTCTTGGATAGATTCGATGATTTGTTGATAACCGGTACAGCGGCATAAATTGCCTTCGATAGCATCTGAAATTTGTTCATCTGTTGGAGAGGAATTCTCATTCAGCAAGGCTTGGGAGGCAACTAAAAATCCCGGCGTACAAAATCCACATTGAGAGCCACCGTACTTGGTAAAACAAGCCTGAATTGGTGCAAGATGAGCGCCGTCTGCAAGCCCTTCAACAGTAATAATTTCACTATCTGTAACCTGACCTGCTAAGCACAAACAAGAGAGTCTTGGCTCGCCGTCAATCATTACTGTGCAGCATCCACAAGTGCCTAAATCACAACCTCGCTTGACGCCCAAGGTACCTACTTTATCACGCAAAACATCAAGTAAAACTGCATTCGATTCAATAAGCAGTTCTTCCTGCTTTTTGTTAACGGTCGCGCTCCAGATGGTTTTGTCCGCAGTTGGAGTCATTTTCACATACTCTGAACCTACCATCTCCTCACCCATTCAAGCCTAACAATGGATGCATATCAATATAGGGATGAAATGGAGGTTTTCAGCCGCGCGTTTTCACATTATGATAGTCATCGTTACCGGTGAATGGTTCTAGCCAATCATCATCTCCCGGGAGCACTAAACCATCACCCAGTTCGATTAGCATACCCCCAATCGAACGTTGTCTAAGTTGTAATTCTTGCCAATGTGATTCATTTTTCCGCCAGTTCTTCCAACGCTTCAAATTCCGCCAATTTCTAACTAATTTCGAATACAACTTCATGTGTAATCTTCCCGATATCGGCCACCAAATCAGTAAAATAAAGAACAATAAAAAGGGGTTTATTTGAGTAAAATAGGCTAGGAGCCAATGTTTGTTCAGTAGAATATACACGGGACTTTCTGTGGCTAGGAAAATTACGGTGACTGCAAGTGATACGAATAACCACCAAATTGGGAACACAATCATTGCAGTTCCAACTTTCAAGGTACTATGTATCGACTCAGAAACACCCCGCTTCTTTAGTTGCCACATAGTTAGATAATTAGCTTGGTATGGTGGTACATTGCCTAAGATTGCACTCCAGGTCACCAAACCAAGCATCCATGACGCTACCCAAATCCATGAGACTATTGCTTTGAAATAACCGAAAAAACTTGGTCTTCTCGGCTTGGCTGCGACATCATAGGGGGTGGCACCGATTGTTTCTAATTCAGCAAAGTGGTTTTTTGATTCCTCGAACAGCGGCGTTATTTTTTCTGGATCGTTCGCATTGTAGTATTCCCATCCAGCTCGCATCCTACGTGCTCCAATGACCGATTCGGAAAAACTAGGTCGCTGAATTTTATCGCCACTTTGTACGGCTCTTTCAGCATGAACAACGCTTCTAGCCAACCAGATCAATCGCCTTTCTTCCCACGAGGTCTTGGAGAGACTTGCTCGCTTTAGTTCTGATTCTATCGATTCTGTTACGGAAATGACCCATTCCTTGTCTGCTTGTTCTTGTAGCTCACTGTCATCGATATTTCGTGGAATATCGGGCAATACCATCGGACGTTCTAGGATGACCGCACCTCTTTCACGAAATTTTTGTGAATTTGAATAATGTAGTCCAACCGGTATTAGATTCGGTTTTGGTTTACCATTCATTTCGGCCTTACGAAGAGACATCAGCATTATCCTAGCCGCACCTGTCTTTGCCTTGTGAACATTAGACTCAGCATGTGTTTTTCCTTCCGGAAATAGTAGTAAACGACCACCTTCAGAAATCTCATTACCGACATTCTCAAGCATCATAGCATTCTTTCGTCTGGATTTTTCCAAATCATTACTGTCGACTGAGCGATGAATTGGCAATGCACCTGCTGCGGTGAATAGCCGTCCAAGTAATGGCATGTCAAACAAGGTATGTTTAGCCAAAATCGACAATTTACCAGGTAGGGATGCGTGCAGTAAGACTGGATCTATCAGACCGCTTGGATGCCATGCAACAAACATTACGCCACCATCGACTGGCATGTTCTCATTGTCAACGATATCAAGTTCTCTAAACCAAGTTGACATCAATGCGCGATTGAATTTTCTCAGTATCTTGTAGGTCAAACCGATTTTTGGATGGCTTGGCCCTTCTGGGTCTTTTAGCCACGCCATGAGGGGTGGTTGTCACATATCATTCATTACATCACCGCCTCCAATGAGGCGAAAAATCTGCTTTGATAGCGCTCAATCTTCCTGTGTAGCCTCATTCTCAAATTTCCTCTGGTTGACGAAAATCGCTATCGCAGAAGCAACTGAGACTGTAATGAATGTGAAACCTGGCGTTGATGCTTCTCTGTCATCATAGGCATATGCAACATCCATCAACATGATATCAATTGTTACCAAAGGAGATGATGAGTGACCACCGGTATCATTCGATTGTAATCCTCTAATGGAAATTGTGTGGTTACCCTCCAAATCTATGCCGGGTAAATGTTGGAACTGTTCTATCAAATCGATAGCTGTAATTTCTCCAGCATTATCACCACTATGGAACGACTGTAGATTGGTCCAATCGTCAACTATGTGGTTGCTGCGCCATTGAATCGTTTCAATATCGCCTGAGGTGGAGAATTTGATTGATTCGGTTGGGGATAGGTGTGTGTGAGTATTGTCATGAGTGGGGTCGCTATCAATAGTTATCTGCATTGAAGTATCAAATTCGTAGTATTTTTCTGCCGAGGCAAGCACCGATTCTAAGGCGCGAACTTCTCCATGGCCATACACATTATTTTGACGGTTTTTAGTTACAATATTCTGTGCATCGTTGTCATCGCACCCATCGATTCCGGCAGGGTCGCCCATGTATGTACAGGCTCGATATTCAGCGGTTTCTTGCATGAAATTTCTAACTTCAAATGGACTTAATCCGGGATTGGCCTGGAGCATCAATGCAGCGACTCCGGCAGCACCGGGGGTCGCCATAGAAGTCCCTGACATATCGGTATACTGGTCGCCGGTATTATGGGCAACCGACATTACACTGGAGCCCACATAAGCAACATTGGGTTTGACTCGGTTTTCTTCTGTGGGTCCTTGGCTTGAATATGATGCAATCGACGAATCCTTGTCGAGGGCACCGACTGTAATCGCATCTTCTGCACTACCAGGGGTACCTATTGTCCCTCTTCCGGCAGAATTACCAGCAGCGATGAACAGTGTTATGTCGTTGTAAACCATTTCGTTTGCCATTCGGTTAACGCTATCCTCTTCAGACGATTGCCATTCAATTATCCCGAATGCCCCTAAAGACATTGATGCTACTCTAATGTTGTACTGATAGCGGTTATCAATAGTCCATTGCATGCCAGCCATTACTACGGCAAATGAACCTGAACCGCCCGCATCTAGAACTTTCACGCCGACTAGTTTTGCCTTGGGCGCCATACCCGGGTTTTCGTAGGTTGGTGCTCCGGTTCCCGCAGTTGTTCCTGCGCAGTGAGAACCGTGGCCTTGGTCATCATAAGGGAATACTTCTGTACCGTTGGTCAAACTGGGGTTGTTAACCGGGTCGTAAAATGCCACAACCTTTGGGTCATTGGTTTCTGGATCATCATCTTGATCGTCAAGACTGGAATGTGCTCCATCTATTCCTGTATCGATTATCGCAACAGTAGTTCCTGAGCCATCGTAACCTGTTTGTTGCCACGCCGTATCCACCCCATGAAGTGACACTGCGTCTCCGTTTTGTATGGTCATTATTCCATCGAGTTCCAACATTACCACGCCAGGCAGATTGGTGGTTTGTTCCAAGAGAGAAACTGGTAGTCGACCTGCGACTGCATCAATACCCGGCAAAAACCATTCATGTTGATAGTCAACTGCTTCAGCAAGCATGTTTACGTCCGCTTGGTCAGGAGTATGGTCAAAGTCGACTATGATTGGCAAGGTGCCATCCTCAAGCAAAATTGGGTTGTCAATATGCTTCTCAATCATGTCGCCGATACCATTTTTGTTTCTGTCCACTGTGGTATCAACCCACCATCCTTCCTCGACAACCTCCACTTTCTCCGCATCTGCGGGAACAATGGCACCAAGGGAGGGTAACAGCATTAGCGCAATCAACGCAATCGAAATCGCATTACTAGTCTTTGTCATACGCCTAAGCCAATAATCACTGATTAATCAATAATTGGTATCTAAGTACGCATTGCTAAAATAGTCAGTCTCGCCATGTAGCAAATTCTTCGGCGTAAAATTGCGCGTTGATATTTGCTGAGGAAGGATAAGCACCCCAATATGATTCGCGCAATTCTTGGTTTGCAGACATACATGCTTCTACATCTGACGGCCTCTCGCCCATGATTGAGCTTTGGTTGAGATGGGCGATGATTGGCTCAATGTTAGACAAATTGACTAGGCCCCATCCCGTTTGCATACAAGGCATTACGGGAGAGATTGGCATTGTCCCCGAAGTAGGGTCCCAGCCGAAATCAGGATACCATGCAGATAGATTAATCGCTTGTCTTACTTCTTGATTAGACACAGTAAAATTACTACCGCTGACTAACATTCCGTCACGTTCAACAGAGGCGCCAGAGCCAAAATCAGAATATTCGTGACGCAAACTCTGCAGAACATATGAGATAATTCCGGCGGTTCTTGGAGTTGCAAATGATGTGCCTGATGTTTCATGATAACCTTCAATGTCATCATGATTAGGCAAGTACTGTGTCCAATCAGCAGAAATATCAGGATATGAACCCGACATTATTTCCTTTTGGTCATCACCTTCCTCAGCGTAGCCAGCAATCCCAATCGACCAAGGTGGTCCAGCAGTTGCATCTTGGATTGCTGGTGATGGCGAATTATCGGCTGCTCCGGTGTGGAGTTTATTATTCTCAACCACAGCAACCTTGGTGGCATCTTCAATACCTGGTAGTGGAACTGAACCTATGGCGCCAAATGAAGTTGATATCACATCTACAAGTGGCTGATTCGCTGCTGCGAGTACGGCAGTATCAGAAAATCCTTCGACAAAGAAAATCACCGCATCCGGGTTTGCATCTATCACCGAACCAGTCACTGCAGTACCGTGGCCGTCTGACGGGTCGTCCAAAATTAGAATACCGCCATCACCATCTGGAGAGGTACCAATAATTTTCGTCCCGGGAAAGTAGACAATATCTGACGTGGTAAGATTATCCCAACAATCAGCGCGGTCGGCATCAAATCTCTCCTGCCAAGTCCCACTGAAAGTTAAATCACACACTTTGTTTACTCCCAAATCGTCTAACAACCACTGTGGATAGGTTTCATTGGTTCGAAAATGGTCATGATATACATTGATGCCAGTGTCTATCGGTGCAATAACTGAAAACGCTCTCCATTCATCAGAAGTAGTTTGCGAGATTGATTGCGCAACCGTATCGTCGCTTGGAGAATAGGCGATTGCGAGGAATATAGCACTAATTAGCAGCGAAGCGATTAAACTACCAGCAAGGACATTATTTGATGAGCTTTCCTCAACAAGTTCGGCCTCAAGTGCATCCGCCATGACTTTGTGTAATGCCCTTGTTAAATCAATATAACTAAACAATGCACCAGATTAAATCCGTCAATTGGTTATATTCAAGCAAGATAAATTGTTGCCTAAACCATGGACGGGGACTTCTCAACTGACCATCTGCCCTTTCCAATGCCGTCAAGAAAATACACGCTGTCCCAAGAATGGCGAAATCTAACATTTATGCACTGGGAAGTTGATCCTGAAAAACTGCGCCCGCATTTGCCGCATGGATTAGAAATCGATACTTATGATGGTAAAGCATACGTCGGAGTAGTTCCTTTTTTGATGAAAAATGTGAGACCGACATGGTTCTTTAGTACGCCATTTGTTTCAACCTTTCCGGAGTTCAACATTAGAACCTATGTCAAGAAAGATGGTATAGCAGGTGTGTTCTTTTTGACTCTGGAAGCGTATAGTATGGTTACCTGCAGTTATGCACCCAAAGCCTACGGTCTGCCTTACAGGTATGCAAAAGGAAGTATTGCAAAGCAAGGAGACCGCGTGAGTTGGAAAAGTTCGAGAGCATCTGGCAACATGGTTCTATCTGGTACAACGCAAGTAATTGGGGAAAAGGTACAAGCAAGTCATGGTAGTTTGGAAGAATTTCTGTTCGAAAGGTATAGTCTGTACACGGATAAACAAGGTAAAGTGATGCGAGGCTATACTCATCACAAAAAGTGGGATTTCCAAAACGCAGAAGTTGATGTTATAGAGAACTCATTAACCGAACATTTTGATTTGGGAATCGAAAACTGTTTGCGACCAGAATATGTTCATTATTCAGACGGCGTACGAGTAAGAACTTATTCTATAGAAATTGCCGAACGAATCGGTAACGACATAAATAGAGATTTTTTGTTTCTCGACGGCGACTGTGGCCTGTGTCACAGACTTGCCACATTCATGGATAAGCGAATGGCGAAAAACGCCAATTTAGGTTACCGGCCCAATAGTTCAGAAGACGCAAAACGCGTGATTTCCTCAATGCCTGATAAATTCATCAACTCGGATACAGTATATCTAATTAGAAAAGGCAAGCCATTCATGAAGTCAAGTGCCGCAATAAGGTGCTTACTCTACATGAGATGGTACTATCGTATGTTATACCCAATTTGTTGGTTAGTACCATTGCCTGCAAGAAATCTTGCTTATTCTATCGTTGCTCGTTTCCGACACAAAATTTTCAAAAAACCATCTGTATGCTCATTCCGAGTTGATTAAACTGACAAAAACTTCTCTCGATTTGCCGCCGTGTTGAAATGGTAATCCAGACACGCACGACTATGGACGACAAGGCACAACGTATGGTTTGGATTGATTTGGAGATGACAGGCCTTGACATCGAGAAAGAATCAATAATTGAAATCGCGACAGTAATTACAGATAGTGAACTGAAGATTCTAGCCCATGGACCAAACTTAGCGGTCAAAGTTTCAGAAGAACTAATCGCTGGCATGGACGATTGGAACACAAAACACCACCATCAGAGCGGTTTAGTCGACAGAATAAGGACGGAAGGAGTCAGTATCAAAGATGCTGAACAACAAACTCTTGCCTTTCTCAAACAGTGGGTAGATGAGAAGAGCGCTCCGCTTTGCGGCAATAGTGTTTGGAATGATCGACGGTTTTTGGATAAAGAAATGCCTCTCGTCGCTGAATTTCTGCATTATCGAATGGTCGATGTTTCAACAGTCAAAGAATTGGCTCGAAGATGGTATCCAGATATCCCAAGGTATCCAAAGAAATTATCGCATTTGGCCTTGGATGATATCTTAGAATCTATTGAGGAATTAGAATATTTTAGAAATCAAATATTCACAACTCAAGAAGATTGACGCCAATTTTTAGTCTCAGGAGAGACGCCTTTCGCTAAAGAAAGAATCTGTGCTGTTACTGCAATAGCAATCTCTTCTGGCGATTCTGCACCGATATTTATGCCAATAGGGCATATAACTCGATCTAATAATTCTTGACCTATGTCACGCTTCAATGCGGATTTGCAAAATGCATTCCATTTACTGCGACTGCCAATAACTCCTATACGCGGGAATGACCTGCCATCCGGAAGGCTATTTTGGTCGCCGCAAATCTTCAACAAACCGAGTAAACGTTGTTCATCCTCAGACCAGTCATGTCCGAGTAGCAGGATATCCGAAAATCGATTTAATGACTTGAATGATTCTTCTTGCAAGAAATCATCGACATTAGAATGAATTAATTCTTGAGCGCTTGGGAAAAGGTCTGTGTTACAAAATTCTACTCTTGAATCCGTAACCGAATGATTCCAGCCCAGCGAGTTTATGGTTGATGCCAATGCGAATGCACAGTGGCCGCCACCCATCATAAGCACGTGCGGAGATGGCATTATTGCTTCTATTGACAAAGTGACACGACCCCCACATAGTGAATCCAGCGGTTGTACTTCATAGCCCTTCGCACCTTTGTTCAATCCAAAGGTGTGCATTTCTCCGTAAGGCTCCCAGTGTTCATTTAGAATCTCCCTACAGCGCATCAGCACCTTCATTTCTAGGCCTGCACCACCAACGGTTCCATGAAAACCCTCGACTCCGTCTGCAACTGCGAGTTTAGCCCCGACTTTACCGGGAACACTCCCCGAAGTCTGGATGACACTAGCGACTACAACTCTTCGCCTATTCGCCAGCTGTGCTAAGGTCCAAGCCAACGTGTCATTCGACATGGGTGAGGCTAATGTTCTTCACAAATACCATTTACGCCTCAAAGTTTAGAGAAAAATTCTGCATTTTGATTTAATTTTAATTTGTCATCTTCTGTATCGATATTAAGCGATAGCAATGAGTTGCTGACGGTTACTGGCTCAAAACTGACAATTTGTTTCAACGGTTTGTCGTCATTAGACATCATTACCGCTTCTAAGTCATTTTTTACTATCGATACGGGATGACCATTTCTCTCCCCGTCTGCTAAACAACTCGATTCTACCTGAGCGAGTAATTGCTTGATGTGTGAGGCTTTCCAACCAGGCCTGTCCACCGGGCACATTATGACTTTGTTCGGCACTCTCCCAAATTCAATTTGTAGTGATTGCAATCCTACTTTCAGACTCCCAGTACGCCCTTTATCCGGGTCCTTGTTGACCACTATCGTCGAGCCGTTCGATAAGAGCAATGCATCATATTGTAACTCTTGATTGACCACAATTATAATTGGATTACAACCAGCAAATTGCAATTTATTTATCGCATGTTCAAGAAGCGTTTTACCACTAACTTCGACCAAGGCTTTAGGCTTTCCAAGTCTCCTGCTATAGCCTGCACTCAATATTATTGCAGGTGTGGTTTTGACCATGAACAAGACACCATCAAATTCACAAATCTTTGGTAATTTCTCTACCAATAATCATCTTCTGGACTTGGGATGAACCCTCGTATATCTGCATAACTTTAGCCGCACGCATTAATCTCGCCACTGGATATTCCTCTGAGTATCCATAGCCTCCGAATACTTGCACTGCATCGGTACTTACCTCCATTGCCGTATCTGCTGCAAAGCGCTTTGCATGAGCTGCTGATTCAGTATTTCTGATACCGTTATCAGACTCATAAGCAGATTTCCAAGTAAGCATACGAGATGCCTCAATTTTTGTTTTCATGTCTGCGAGCATAAATTGTATTGCTTGATGTTTATGCAAGGGCTTGCCAAATGTCATCCTTTCACTTGAATATTGCAACGCATGCTCATAAGATGCTCTTGCGAGACCAGTCGCATGAGCTGCGATATTGGGTCGACTCAAGTCGAACGCCTTCATAGCGTTCATCCAGCCACCTGATTCACTCCCGCCAACTAGACGGTCTTTATCGACACGTACATTGTCGAATACAATCGACCTCGTATCGGAACATCGCTGACCCATGTTGGATTCTTTTTTACCCAATGAGAAACCTTCTGCATCCTTATCGACAATGAAACCCGACATACCTCGGTATCCTGCATCGATATCGGTTTTGGCTAAAACAAAGAAGAAATCTGAGTACCCAGCCCCGGTAATCCACATCTTTTCACCGTTGATAACATACTGATCTCCGTCCAATATCGCTGTTGTTTTACATGCTGCAACATCCGAACCTGCTCCCGGTTCTGTTACCGCATAGGACGCTAATTTGCCTTCCTCTGCAACCTGTCTTAACCAGATTTCTTTCTGCTCTTCAGTCGCCCCAGTGATTAGCGGCGCACAAGCCAATGCAGTTGCGTAGGCTGCGGTTGCAAAACCAGGATCACCCCATGCTAATTCCTCGTTGACTAATACTTCCTCCATGCATCCTAATCCCATACCACCATATTGTTCAGGAATGTGTAAATTCAAGATTCCTAAGTCATGAGCAGCCGAAATTGCGTCTTTGGGATATTGTGATTTTTCATCCCAATGCTCAGCGTTGGGTCTTATTTCATCAAGAGCAAATTCTCGTGCTAAATCCCTCAGGCCTTCTTGCATCTCATCAAGTTTGAAGTTGACCATGACGACCCCAAGCGGTGGGGGGTTAAGATTTCATGGTTTAGAAACCAACCCGTCTAAAGTACTCACAAATAGCGAGGAAAATGAAATATAGGACAATAAGTATCATGCCTTCCCACTTTTTGAACTCGTAAGAGGTTCGCATCAAAAGCAATGCTACGGCAGTACTGATGATAGTTGCGGGCAAGATAACTAACATAATCATGTCAGAGCCGGCATCGGTTAGGTATAGCGGGTGGACCATTGAAGCAATTCCGATGGACAATAGAGGGTCTGTGATATTGGAACCTATCAATGTCCCGATTGCTACTCCTTGTGACCGCTTTGCCGCCATAAAAGCGATTGTTAATTCTGGAAGTGAAGTACCCAATCCAGACACAACAGTTCCAATGATAGAATGTGGAACATTCATTTCATATGCTAAATCACTGGCATTCACCACAAGATGATGAGCAGCAAAGACAGCCAAGGCAAGACCTATCAAGACCATCACAAAATAAGCGGTCCCTGACCAGCTGAGACTTTTCAATTCTATCGATTCCGCTTCACCACTGGTTTCCTCATCCATTATCTCTTTACGGTTGTAAAGCAACCAAGCAATATAGGCCACATATAGGCTTGAAAGAATAAGTCCCTCCAAGCGATTAATGCCCTCATCTGTTATGAGAAATAATGTCATCAATAGTAATGACAACATCATAATCAGACCATCACGGTTTAGCCATGATGGTCTTATTTTCAACCCCTTGACCAAAGCAACAAAACCAAGAATTAGAGTAATTTGAACTAACACTGAACCTAAAATTCCACCGATGGCAAAATCTGCAACCTCCTTGTTCTCTGTGACATTTAGCGCCGATGTTGATGTCACCAAGATTTCCGGTAGTGAGGTGCCAATAGAGACTATGGTCAAACCAATCACAACTTCGGGGATTCCGCCGCGGCGTGCAAGACCTTTCGCACCTTCAATAAAAAAATCCGCTGAGACTACGAGTAATCCTAATGCCAGTAATAATATGATGATTGAATATATTATGTTATTACCGCCTAAATTAGCAGACATTATCTGACTTCCGACGATTGCCAAAAACAATGTGGCGAGGATTAACAGCGTATTGAACTGTAGTAGTTGAGGAATTCCCATCAACTTCCCCTCCTGCGCCATAGTCGGCCTAAGATGTATGACTTATTCACAATTATGATACAGGTTTTTTTAGATAAATGAAAGAACCACTTCGTTTTGGTCAACACATGGGCAAGGAATTTGTTTCCGAGTTTATCGGTACATTCTTTCTAGTTTTGATTGGTTGTGGTGCAGTAAAACTAGGATGCAGTGGCCCGATGGTTGCAGTTGCTTTTGGGGGAGCAGTATTTATCATAATTCTTCTATCGAGAAAATATAGTGGTGCTCACATCAATCCAGCAGTTTCTATTGCTTTTACCATCTCTGGTGAGTTGGAAAAATCCTTGCTTTGGAAGTACATATGTGCCCAACTTATTGGTGCCTTATTGGCTGGAATTATAATTGGCAACTTTGGCGCAACAAATTTTGCCGTCAGTATTAGTTGGGGAATCATAATTGAAATATTCATTACCTTTGTATTGATGATGAGCATATACCTAACTATTTGGCAAACCGATAATGATCTGATTGTCGCAATTGTTGTAGGTGTTATCGTTGCACTACTGGCTTTCTATTTTGGTGAATACACCGGTGCATCCATGAACCCTGCCCGCACATTTGGCCCCAATATCGCGTCAGATAAAATGTCCAACATACCAGTATATTGGGCGGCAACTTCTCTTGGCGCAATAATGGCTGCAGTGATAGCAAACCTTCGAAGAAACAGAATGTTTGATCGCCATTGAATTCAAAAACCCACGGCTATTGAGATAGACCATGTCCGAGAAGCGTCTCATCCGCAAGTTGAAGAAACTCGCCTCGAGAATCAACTCAAAAATTGAGTCAGTAAGAGATGAAATGGATGATTTAGAAATCGAGTTTGAATTGCTTCAACAACACATCAACAAACTGGAGGTAAATGCCAAACAATTAACCACAGATGATGATGAAGTTACCGTTGTTCTTGAAGAAGATGACGAAGAAGATATCGATTTGGAAAACTCCAGTGCGGTTAGTGTTCCGAGGAAATTTTAATCAATTCTCGCCTAGAATTTTACCTAGTCTTGCAGAAATCATATCTCCGACTGCACTGCATGAAGCATCGCCGCCTAAATCGTAAGTCAGATACTTACCTTCTGCCAAATGGCCGGATACGCTCTGTTCGATTGCATTTGCCACATCAAGAATTTCTTGACTGTTGTTCTTCCGACCTAACCAGTCCATCATCATTTGAATAGAATTAACGGAGGCGATTGGGTTTACCTTGTTCATGCCAGCATACTTTGGTGCCGAGCCATGTACCGGTTCAAAGAATGCGTGACTATCACCAATATTACCAGAACCTGCCATGCCCATGCCTCCTTGGAGAACCGATGCTAAATCTGTTGCAATATCGCCAAACATGTTTGAAGTTACGACTACATCATAGTGTTCTGGCGTACGGGTTAGCCACTGAGTAAAGGCGTCAATATAGCCATAATCGGTAGCAATATCAGGATAGTTTGCCGCAACTTTATCGAAGGTTCTACGAAACAGTTGGCAACCCCTGGTAACGTTACTTTTGTCAATGCAAGATACTCTACTAATTCCGTCTAGTGGCGCCCCATTCCTCGTTTTTGAAATTTCAAAGCCCATTTTGACTAACCTCTCAGTCCCGTGTGATGAGATAGGCCTTGGATCATAGACAACTTCGCCTTGTAAATCTGGGAATTCAACTTCAGGAATCTTATACTCACCCAAACCTTGAGCACGATTTGATGCTCGCTTCAATAGCGAATGATACAATCCTTCAGTATTTTCTCGCAAGATGGTCATATCGACCATGTTTGGTTCCCATATTTGTCTAAATTTACCGTGTACTTTGTGCATCACGCCATCGAATAATTTGACTGGCCTAACATTGGCGTACAAGTCTAAACCAGACCTCAATCCTAGGATTACTGAGCCTCCTGCTAAGTCGCCATTTTTCAAGTAAGCACCGGGATGACCTATAGCTCCCAAGAATATGGCATCTGCCTCATCACGACAAAATTCGAACGAGCCCTCAGCCCATTCTTCTCCAGTTTCCTTATAGTTTTGGCCACCACATGCAATCTCTGTAATATCGAAGCCTATGTTGGTATTATCACTGATTGTATTGAGGATTTTTTGGGCCTCGAGAGCAACTTCTCGCCCTGTTCCGTCGCCGGGAAGTATCGCTATGCGGTAGTCGCTCATGATTGCTCCACCAGCAACTGGTAAATGAACGAAACTGTCGTAATTTATACCAATAAAATGTTATTTTATAAACTATAATCGAATTTATTGACACGATGTTCGCAGAATTTCCACCACATGCTCAACTGATGGAATTGTGTGATTTTCTAAGGGTGGTGAGAAAGGCACAGGCGTGTCGAGGGCCCCCACAACGCACGGAGCAGATTCAAGGGCGTAGAAACACGATTCAAGAATCCTGCTTTGTATGGTGTGGCCTAAACCTCCACTCCACTGACCCTCCTGCAAAATCACTAACCTGCCTGTACGCATTACTGAGTCGATACATGTATGGGCATCGAATGGAATTATGGTACGCAAATCGATGATTTCAACTTCTATCCCCTCGCCGGCCATCTCATCTGCCGCTAATTTGGCTACATGGACCATAGCACCCCATGTTACAAGGGTTACATCTCTACCTCCACGGATAACTTCTGCTTTACCAATTTTGTAATTTTGATTATTTTCCAACGCAACATTAACCGATTTTGTGTCGACTTTCTGATTGATGTTTTGTCCCCAACCAGTCAAACCACCTCGCAAACCGTACAAGCCTATATGCTCCAACATTATGACTGGGTCATTGATTTCAGCCGCTTCAACGAGTAAGTCATAAGCATCTTGGGGCGTTCCGGGTGCGAGTACGATTATTCCCGGATCGTTGGCAAACCAAGATTCAATCATGTTGGCATGAAATGGACCCGAACGAGTTTTTGCGCCCAATGGAATTCTAATTGTCATAGGACAATCTGCACCCCATCGCCACCTGAGCATAGCAGCATTATTGATTAGTGCATTGAAACCCAGTGCGGCGAAACCACCAAATTGAATCTCAACCATCGGCCGCATTCCAGAGAGAGCTGCTCCCGTTCCAGTGTGAACGATTATTGCTTCACACAGAGGCATGTCAACCAGCTTATCATTGTGCCCTGAATTCTTGAGTGCCATGTTCATCCCAAAAGCGCCAGCAACTTCCATATCTTCACCGATAAACACACAATCGTTTCCGTAGCGATTCGCTATGTCAACCATCGCTTGTTGTATTGCTCTTGCATAAGTCCAACCACCTTTTTCGACATATTGAAGCGACGATTCCCCCACCGCTAAACTTGATACTCCGGGTGCTTTTGCACCTTCTTTCAAGCGGGTAAGATGTTCTTGATGTGTTGCGGCATCACTGATACTAGTTACTCCTTTAGTAACTGTCTCTGGTTTTGGCCACTCCATTTCGATTAATTTAGCCCTGTCTTCGTCGACTAATTTCTGTTCCTCGGCTTCGATTTCGGCAATTAGATGCTCCTCGATGCCTAAGTCCAACATAAGTTGCCTGTGAGTAGTCAGTGGGTCTTTAGCAGCCCAGTAGTCCAATAGTTCTCGGTCTACATAACCTGGAGGAGTTCCCGATTCGTTTCCAAGGTAAAGGTCGTCATGATGGTGGGCGTGACCACAGCCACGCATTGTCTCAACATGAATCAATGTGGGTCCACCACCTTCTAACGCGAATTCTCTTGCACACGCAACGCTAGCGTACCAAGATGCGGGGTCTGAGCCGTCTATAGTCCAACTTGGAAAACCCATGGCTTTTGCTTTATCAGCCCAAACCTCAACACCTGATTGATTGATTGTGGCAGTATCAAGGGCGATTTGGTTGTTTTGCAAAATGTAAGTTATTGGTAAACCTCGAGTACCTGCAAGATTCAGTGCTTCCCAAAATTCGCCCGACGATGATGCACCTTCTCC
>CEUJ01110978.1_pt1 | contig 16048 bp, 17 predicted proteins | sample 361531 | NCBI WGS metagenome assembly CEUJ01 (sample SAMEA2622842, study PRJEB7988) | marine metagenome | biome: marine biome (ENVO:00000447); feature: marine epipelagic mixed layer (ENVO:xxxxxxxxx); material: "saline water (ENVO:00002010), including plankton (ENVO:xxxxxxxx)" | depth 140 m | reverse complement strand
CCGCGATTCTTTTTTTTTGGTGGTTGAGTATAGACCTGTAAAATTTTATGATTTGAATTATTTAGAGATTTCAAAATTGGCACTGCAAAGTCAGGGGTACCCATAAAAATAATATTCAGTGCCATTTTGTTTATAATACAATTTTATCTTTTTCTTTTTTATACTTAGTTAACTTTTTAATTATCATATCTTTTTTTATTTTAGATAAATAATCAATAAAAAGAATTCCATTTAAATGATCTATTTCATGTTGGATACAAGTTGATAAAAGACCTGTTGCTTTTAAACTTTGTTTATTTCCGTTGTAATCTAAATATTCAACTTGACATTCTGCTGGCCTCTCTATTTCTGCAAAATAACCTGGTAAAGATAAGCAACCTTCCTCGTGAATAGATGTTTTGTCTGATTTCTGTTTAATAATTGGATTAATTAAAAAAAGAGGGTTTTTTTTTTCATCTTCTTTAGAGATATCAACAACTATTAATCGTTTTAACACTCCTACCTGAACTGCAGCCAGTCCGATGCCTGGCGCTGAATACATTGTATCAAGCATATCGTCTAAGAATTTTTGAGTTTGTAAATTAACTTTTTCTAATTTTTCACTTTTTTTTCTCAAAATAGGATCTGGTTCAATTACAATATTTCTTTTAGCCATTTAAAATTATTATAAAGTAATTAAACTCTTTGGGGTAGAGCAGAAATTAAAACTTTATTTCTTATTATTGTTAAATTCATCTCGTTTAAAAGATTTGTAATAAAATAAATAGTTTCTGGATCAAGTTGGTGAGGTTCGTCTTCTCCTATAATTTCAACTATTTTTAATGCTAGAAAAGCATTCTGTTTTTTTTCAATTAATTGAATTAAGTTTTTAGGTATTTCATATTTTGAAACAAGTTCCTCTTTTTTAAAATTTTGTGGAATTTTAAAACCATCTTTGGTAAGAGCTTCAACTAAAGCCAGATCTTTAGCTGAAAAGAAATATTTACGATTCTTGCTTATCTTTTTGAAAATTTTATCAATATCTTTCTGTACTTTTTTCTTATTTTCATTTTCTAAGTAATATTTAATTATTTTTGACTGATGTAAAATTTTGTCGTTATATTTGACTTTACCGATTAAAGCTTCCTCGTTTAAAATAATTTTTGCCTCTACTTTTTCCCGATAGCTTTCAGGAATATTTTTAACATCTATTTCTTTTAGTGTCTCGCTCAAATAATTTGAAAAAATATTTTCTAGTCTTTCATTTTCAAATAATTCTTCTAATAAAAATAAGTAATATAATTTTGCCTCTAAATCTTCTGATAATAAATACTTTTGAAAAATTAAAGATCTTGAATCACTTCCCTCTAAAGTTTGATAAATATTTTTTGCATTAATTAAGGAGCTTAAATTGTGTGGAATTTGCTTATAAATATCAAAAATTATTTTTTTATCGACCCTCCCTTCATTAGCTGCAAGTTCCAAATCTTTGATTTTTTGTTTATCTGAAATATCTTCTAATTTAATTAGGTTCGCAGCGTTAAGATATTTCCATATTTCTTTTTTGGTATTTATCGTAGGTTTGTAATCAAAATTTTTAATAGTGATGCTTGAAAGATAAAAATTTAGTAAATTTTTTTCATTTACTTTTTCTGTTGTTTTATCTGAAATTCCCAAAAGGTAATTTATTTTATCATCAAAAAATTTGTTAGATTGGTTTTGTTCACGTAAAAGATCTAGTAATAGCTGAGCTTGAGATTTTTTATTGTTAAAAGTTAAACAATAAATTTTAAATTTCTCTAAATACGCATCTTTTATTGTGCTATCAATAAATTCTATTTTTTCACAACCTTCTTTTATATTTGCTTGAGATATGCTTTGATCTACCAAATACTGTACAAGAATACCTTTTCCCTCAAATTCTTTATTCTGTTTAAGGAAGTTTTCAATTAAATCTTCACGATTATTTTCAATTAACCAATCTATTTTTAATTTAACAAATTCTTTATTTGACATATCTTTAGGTGGATAAGAAAATGAAAGTAAAATATTTTCTAGTATTTCATTAGAAGTTTTTGATAATTTTATTTTTTTTAATCTTTTTAAACTAGCTCTTATTTCATCTGCATTTGTGGAAGACCACATATTTAAGTCAAAATTAAATTTGGAGGGGTCATAAACACCAAAAATTTGGGTATTATTGTTTGATTTATTTAATTCATTCTCAATCAAAATTTTTTGATTGGGGTCGGAAGTTTTTGTTTTATTAAAAATTATTCTATTAGGTGTTTTTAATTTCTCTGTGTCAGTTTGCGCTGGATTTTCAGGTTTTTTATTATTGTTATTCCATATATCGATTTTTTCTTCACCTTGAGAAGGTAAGCAAATGAGTAATACAACAATAATGCTTAGAAAATTACTAAAGCTTCTTAATATCATTTGTAATATCAATATTGTACTTTTTTTCTGGACTAGGAAAATTTATTTTTTCGATTAAAAAAATCACTCCAATCATAATTAAAATAAGAAAGAATAATTTTAATATTGTTTTTAATAAAGTGTTTCCAAAGCTTTGTTTTCTATTGTATTTAAGTTGCATACTGTAAGAATTAATTTAAACTCAATAAATAAGACATATTTATGAAAAATCAAATTCAAAATCAGGCAGTAAATTGAGCAAAAACCTTGTTTTAACTGGAATGATGGGTGTAGGCAAATCAACTATAGGAAAGAGTTTAGCTGATAAGCTGTCTTATAAATTTATAGATATTGATTATATTATTGAAAAAAAAGAAAGAAACACGATAGATAAAATTTTTAAAGAGAAAGGTGAAAATTATTTTAGACAAATTGAAAATAAAATTTCAATAGAACATCTAAAAAAGGAGAAAAGCGTAATTTCTTTAGGAGGGGGAGCATTTCTAAATAATTCTATTAGACGTGTAGTTAAAAATTCATCTATAAGTTTTTGGTTAGATGTGAGTCTTGAATTATTAGTAAAAAGATTGAAAAAAAACAAAAAAAGACCTTTGTTACGTAATAAAAACTTAAACGAAATAGTTAAAAAAATTTACTTGGAGAGAAAGAAAACCTATAGTGAAGCTGACTTTAAGGTAAAGTGTAATTTTTTAAAGCCAGATATAATTGTAAAAAAAGTTTTAAAATTGTATGAGAGTTCAACAAATAAAATTTAATGGATCTATTGATAAGTACTCGATACTTATTGGGAATAATATACTTGGCTTACTTCCAAAAAAAATTAATAAACTATGCCCCAAAACAAAAAAAATTGCTATTATTATTGACAAAAATGTACCTAAGAAATTCAAATATTTTTTAAAGAAAAAGCTAATCAAATATGAGCTCATCTTTCTTGATTTTGTTTCAAATGAAAAAGCAAAATCACTTAAAACTACAAATTCTTATCTAGAAAAACTTCTCTCTAAAAATCTTAATAGATCAGATTTAATAATTAGCGTTGGAGGTGGTATTACTGGAGATGTAGTTGGCTTCATTGCGAGTATTTATAAGAGAGGAATTAATTTTATAAATGTTCCAACAACTTTGCTTGCTCAGGTTGACTCATCAATAGGTGGAAAGACAGGAGTAAATTCTAATTTTGGTAAAAATCTTGTGGGTTCATTTTATCAACCAAAATTAGTAATTAGTGATACAGCTTTTTTAAATTCTTTGCCGTTTAGAGAAATAATTTGTGGATACGCTGAGATACTAAAACACGCAGTAATAAAAGATGATAAATTTTTTAATTGGCTTAAAATAAATTCACAGAAAATTTTTTCTAAAAATCTAAAGATTTTAAATTACGCTATAAAAAAAAGTTGTGAAATAAAAACATATTTTGTCAATAAGGATGTAAATGAAAAAAATTTAAGAATGATATTAAACTTTGGTCATACGTTTGCTCATGCGATTGAGGTTAATAATAATTTTTCAAATAAAATTTCTCATGGGGAAGCGGTTTTAGCGGGGATGATTTTGGAAAGTAGACTTTCCTATTTAAGAGGTATTTGTAATTTTAAATCTTTGATGGAGTTAAAAGAAATTTATATTAAGAATAATTTATCTTACACTTACAAAAAATTTTCAAAGAAACAAACAATTGATAATCTTATTCCTTTTTTAAAAAATGATAAAAAAAATGAAGATGAAAAAATAAATTTTATTTTACTTAAAAAAATAGGCACAACTTCTAAACCTAATAAGAATAAAATTAAATTAAATAGTTTAAAATTGAATTCAAAATTACTTTTGAATAGTAATTTCTAAAGCATGAATTTTTGTTTTAAGATCGTCCTTTAAAATTTTCATGACTAATCTTTGAGCATTTAATCTAGACATTGAACTTAAAAAGGATGATTTTAGTTTTATATGTAAATGAAATTTATCTTTTGAATAAAATTTATGATGTTTATGAAAGTGTGAATTATTTATAATTTCAATACTTTCATACTTTATTTCGCTTTTTAATTTTTTTTCGATTTCTTCAAAATAATTTTTCATTGTTTAAAATTTACTATATAGGTTAATAATATGAAAATAATATGTGATTGGAAAGACTGTAAAGAAATAGGCTCCTATAAAGCTCCAACGGAAAAAGATAATAGTAAAAAATACAGATTATTATGTTTAGAACATATTAAGATTTTTAATAAAAATTGGAATTATTTTGAAAACATGAATGACCAAGAAATAGAGTTTTTTATAAAATCAGATTTAACATGGCACAAATCTACAAAAAAATTTGGATCTTCTGAAAACTTTTTTAACATACTTTGGAACAACGCTCTTGAGGACAAACTTAATATTTTTAAGACTTCTAGCTACAAAGATTTTAAAAAAACAAAGATTTCACAAACTGATCAAGACGCTTTGAAGGTTATGGGGCTTAGTGATAGTGTAAAGTGGGAACAAATCCAATCAAAATTTAAAGAGCTTGTAAAAAAATATCATCCTGATAAAAACCAAGGTAATAAAAAATTTGAGGATAAATTAAAAATAATTACTTTGGCTTACAGTCAACTAAAAAAAACTTTAGGGAAAAAATGAGCACATCACAGTTTTCACAAAAAACAGATATTAAACTTTCTGTAAAACAAACTTTTGGTTTTGACAGTGAAATGAAAGTCGGAGCTTTCTCAAAAAAAAATGAATACGTTCCAAAAATTGATCCTGATTATAAATTTGACAAAGATACAACATTAGCAATTCTCGCTGGATTTTCATTTAACAAAAGAGTTTTGATTCAGGGTTACCATGGAACTGGAAAATCTACTCACATAGAACAGGTTGCAGCTAGACTTAATTGGCCTTGTGTTAGAGTAAATTTAGATAGTCACATAAGCAGAATAGATTTAATAGGAAAAGACGCAATAATTCTTAAGGATAACAAACAAATTACGGAGTTTAAAGAAGGAGTGCTTCCTTGGTCGATTCAAAATCCTGTAGCACTTGTATTTGATGAATATGATGCGGGTAGACCAGACGTAATGTTTGTAATTCAGAGAGTTTTAGAAAGCGACGGAAATTTCACTTTATTAGATAAAAATAAAGTTTTACAACAACACGATTTCTTTAGAATTTTTGCAACAACAAATACTGTAGGGCTTGGAGATACAACTGGTCTTTATCACGGAACACAACAAATAAATCAAGGTCAAATGGATAGATGGCATATTGTTTCTACTCTTAATTATTTACCATTTGAAAAAGAGCTAGAAATAGTGCTTGCAAAAAATAAAAGTTTCAACAACAAGGAAGGAAAGGACTTGCTTTCCAATATGATAAAGGTTGCAGATTTAACAAGAAAAGGATTTGTAAACGGTGATATATCAACCGTAATGAGTCCAAGAACAGTTTTGCATTGGGCTGAAAATACCGATATTTTTAAAGATAAAGGTTACGCCTTTAGAATTACTTTCCTAAATAAATGCGATGAATTAGAAAAGAAAATTATATCGGAGTATTTTCAAAGATGTTTCGGAGAAGATTTGCCAGAGTCTTCAATTAATGTTTCATTGTAAAGTGGAAAATAAAAAAGAAAAACTAGAAGATTTTAAAACAGCTATAAGCTCTACAGTGAGGTCTATCTCCAATTCTCACAATGTTGAAGTATTTTTCGGAAATCAAAATTCAAATACTAGCAAAAAATCTATTAAGCTTCCTGATCTACAAAAAACTAATGATAAAATAAATTTTGAGGAAATAAGAGCCATAGCTGACTCAAAATCTTTAAGATTTAGATTTTCAAATAAGAATACATTAGAAAAATATGAGCCAGTCGGAAATATATCAAAAAAACTCTACGACATCTCAGAAAAAATTAGATGTGAAAAAATTGGTACCAATTATTTTAAAGGTATAAAAAACAATATTGAAAACTTTTACAACAATAGAGTTTCTGGTCTAGATCTTAAAAGTAGTGAGGATAAAATTATTGAGTCTTTTGAAAACTTCTTAAGAGTGAAATTTCTAAATTTCAAAAATAATACATTGATTGAAAAAAAATTAAAATCTTACAAAAAAGACCTTAATGATCAATTTAAAAACAAAATTAATGAGTTAAAGGATTTAACTCTAAATCAAGAGAAATTTAATGCGCTTATCTCTCAAATTATATCTAATATGAGTTTAGATGAAAATCTAGATGAGGAAAAAAAGCGAGACGATAAAAATGATAAAGTAGACAAACAGTCTAAAACTCAAAATCAAGATCAAAAGACTAAACATAAAGAAGACAAAAATGAAGAAATGTCAATTGAAAGCGGTATCCCAGACATAGAGAGTGAAACTAAAGAGTCTGATAAGATTGAAGAAGATATTGAAATAGAAAATACTACAAGACCAGACGTGAGAAAAGGAGGTAATTCTAACTTTGGTGATAATTCATATAAAGTTTATACCAATGAGTTTGATGAGATTACAAAAGCAGAAGATCTTGAAAATCTTGAGGAACTTACAAAGCTAAGAAAAAATTTAGACCAACAGTTATTACAGCTTAAAAGTTTTATTTCAAAACTGGCAAACAAGTTGCAAAGAAAATTATTAGCAAAACAAAATCGATCATGGGACTTTGATTTAGAAGAGGGTTTACTAGATACTTCAAAACTTCCAAGGATTATTATGGATCCATTTAATTCTCTATCATTTAAAAAAGAAAAAAAAATTGAATTCAAAGATACCTTAGTGACGATTTTAATAGATAACTCTGGATCGATGAGAGGTAAGCCAATCTCAGTAGCAGCAATTTGTGCAGATATACTTTCAAGAACTTTAGAAAGATGTATGGTTAAAGTTGAAATTTTAGGTTTTACCACAAAACATTGGAAAGGTGGTTCTTCTAGAGATAAATGGATGAAAAATGAAAAACCAAGTCTACCAGGAAGACTTAATGATTTAAGACATATTATTTACAAATCTGCAGATACACCTTGGAGGCAGTCAAAGAACAATATTGGTCTAATGTTAAAAGAAGGCTTGCTTAAAGAAAACATTGATGGTGAGGCACTTAAATGGGCGTTTGAAAAAATGAATAAAAGAAAAGAAGATAGAAAAATCTTGATGGTAATCTCTGATGGTGCACCAGTAGATGACTCAACGCTCTCGACTAACACAAGTGATTACCTTGAGGCGAATTTGAAAAAAACAGTTAAATGGATCGAAAATAAGACTAATATTGAACTTCTGGCAATTGGTATAGGGCATGATGTAACAAGATATTATAAGAGAGCAGTAAAAATTACTGATGTGCAAGATTTAGGTGATGTTATGATAAATCAACTTACAGATTTATTTGTAGAAAAAAATAGAAAAACTATTCACTGACTATTTGCTTTAAAAGTCGAGCTATCAGAATAATCTCTTATTTTGTTAAATAACAGTCTGAATGGTATAAGCATTGTTATTGCTATAAAAATTTTGACTGCTAAGTCTCCTAAAGCTAACGTGACCCAAGGAACTCCTGTTAAATAAAAAGCAATAGAAAAAAATAAAAAAGTATCTGTAATCGATCCTAAGATAGATGAAGTGATAGGAGCTATGAACCAGCTTCTATTTCTCAATCGATCAAAAACTTGCACATCCAAATTTTGCGCAACAAAAAAAGCTATACCTGAACCAATTGCAATTCTTACTGAAATCATATCTTTAAAATTTGTTGAAACAAATAATGTGAGTAGCACTCCAATAATAAATCCAACATAAACGACTTTTCTTGCTACTAACTTACCATAAGCCCGATTTGCTAAATCAGTAATGAAAAATGTCATCGGGTAAGTGAACGCACCATAAGTTAAAATTTCACTAAGACCAAATTGCTGTATGGGAAATTGCACTAGATAATTAGAAATAACAACTATTATTCCCATCAAAGCTGACAGTTTATAATATAAATTCATTTTATGATTTAGCAGAAATAGTATCTTTAAGTTTTTTTACTTTTTTTGATAATTTTGCTTTTTTTGCTGACTTCAAATATTTATCAAGGCCGCCTTTAAAATCAACAGTTCTTAAAGCGGCATTGGCAACATTTAATTTAATATTCTTTTTGAGTACGTCGCTCCTAAATGTCACTTTTTTTAAATTTGGTAAAAACCTACGTTTGGTTTTGTTCTTTGCGTGGCTAACGTTGTGCCCTTTTAGAGGTGATATTCCAGTAAGTTCGCATCTTTTAGACATAATATATTCCTTGAGTTATATAAGTATACATTGTTGATGGGTCAAGCGTTAATTCCCACGGCTTCACTGATATTTTTAAATTTCTCTTTTTTGCAAATTGAAATCAGGTCTTTTTTCATCTGTTTTACAATTCCTGGTCCTTTAAAGACCATTCCGGTATATAATTGGATAGCGTTAGCACCTGAAGATATTTTTTCAAAAGCGGCTTGGCCTGAGTCAACTCCTCCTACTCCAATAATTTGAATTTTGCCTCTAGTTTCTTTATAGATTTTTTTAATTAGGTTCGTGGACATTTCTTTTAAAGGTCGACCTGATAATCCTCCTTTTTCTTTTTTCTGTATATCTAATAAATTTTCCCTGTTGCCATCTGTCGTGTTAGACACTATTACACCTTCAATTTTAAACTTCATAATAATTTCCATAATTTCACTAATATCTTTATTGTTTATATCTGGAGATAATTTTACAACCAGCGGTGTTAATATATTTTTTTCATTTTTTATCTTGGTCAAACCTGTAAGGAGTTTCTCTAATTCTTTTTTTTCATGGAAATCTCTTAATCCCTCCGTATTAGGTGAAGAGATGTTAATCGTTAAGTAACCTGCATAAGATGAAAGTTGTGATAAACAATAAAAATAATCCTCTTCCTTATTTTTTGTGTCTTTGTTTGGGCCAACATTGATACCAAGGAATCCACTAGGTAAATTATCTGCAATTCTTTTTGCTACAACTTCAGATCCGTGATTATTAAAACCAAGTCGATTAATCAATGCTTGGTCATTTTCTAATCTGAATACTCTAGGCTTAGGATTTCCAAGCTGTTTTTTTGGAGTTATTGTTCCAACCTCAACAAAGCCATAACCAAGTTTAAACAAAGAGTTATATACCTCAGCGCTTTTATCAAATCCTGCTGCTAAGCCAATAGGATTAGGTATTATTTCTCTTAATAATTTCGTTTCGAGTAATTCTTCACCTTCAACATTAAAAACATTCTTTGGTAAAAAATTTAATTTTAATGATTTAATTGCTAGATCATGAGCAACTTCAGGGTCTAAAGAAAAAATATATGGTTTAAATATAGAAAACATTATTTTATTTTATCCTCTATTAATTTAATTGTTTCTTTGTGTCCAAAAAAACTTATAAAAAAACCTATTCTAGGCCCATTTTCTACACCAAATACAACTTCATAAATTAATTTAAACCAATCTCTAAGGTTTTTTTCGTATCCATTTTCTTTTCCAACCGTATAAACATAAGTTTGTATTTCTTCTGGTTTAAATGATGTATCAATTTGACCTAATTTTTTTACCAAATTTTTTAGAGCTGCTCTCTCTTTTTCATTTGGTTTCTTAAATTTTTTATTTGGTTCAACTTTATCTTTAAAGTAATTAATTGCATATTCCGTTAAACTATCGAGTATTTTGTAATCTTTTGGTTTAATTTCTTTATGGAATCTATTTATAAATTTCCAAAGAATATTTTTGTTATCCGCGTTACTTGAGCCTACTAAGTTTAACAACATTGAGAAAGACATAATTATTTTTTCTTTAGGTGGTTTACCATTATGAACATGCCATACAGGATTTAATATTTTCTCTTTTATCTCTTGAGTGGGGTACTTTTCTATATGGGAGAGATATTCGTCTACAGTTTTCGGAACAACATCGGAGTATAATTTTTTTGCTCTTTTAGGATTCGGATACATATATAAAGCAAGACTTTCTGGTGAAGCATATCTCAGCCATTGTTCAATTGAAATTCCATTTCCTTTTGATTTAGAAATTTTTTCACCCTTTTCGTCTAGAAACAATTCATAAGCAAAACCGTTAGGTGGATTTTTTCCAAGTATTTTACAAATTTTATTTGATAGTATGGCGCTTTCTGTCAAATCTTTACCGTACATCTCAAAATCTACATCAAAAGTAAACCATCTCATTGCCCAATCGACTTTCCATTGTAATTTACAATCACCATTTAAAATGCTGGCCTCAAACTTTTCGCCGTCATTATCAAATATAATTTTTCCTTTCTTCAAATCCATACTTAACATTGGTATCTCAAGAACCTTACCAGTTTTTTTACAGATAGGTAAAAACGGACAATAAGTTTTTCGTCTTTCTTCTCTTAAAGTTGGTAAGATGATATTCATAATATCTTCGTACTTTTCTAAAACTCGAAAAAGAGAGTTATTGAAAGCCCCACTTTTATAAATTTCTGTTGAGCTTTTAAAAGTAAATTTAAAATTAAATTTATTTAAAAATTCCTTAAGCATTTCATTATTATGTTCTCCAAAACTTTTAAACTTTCCAAAAGGATCAGGTATCGAAGTAAGTGGCTTGCCTAAGTTTTTTTTTAAGATTTCATCGTTAGGTATATTTTCAGGAACCTTTCTTAAACCATCCATGTCATCAGAAAATGTAATTAATTCATGGTTAATTTTTTCAATATGATTTAAAGCATTAATCATCATTGTTGTTCTTGCAACTTCCCCAAAGGTACCGATATGTGGTAATCCACTTGGACCGTAGCCTGTTTGAAAAGTAATTTTGTTTTTTTTATTTATTATTTCTTTTCTATCTTTTAAAAGTTTCCTGACTTCCACAAAAGGCCACGAGGAAGTTGATTGAATTAAGTTGATATCAAGCATAACTATGGTTTATTAAATTTTATACGTAAAATACAGATATAATTGCATGATATTAAGTTGAATTTTAGAACTATTTAAATAATCTCAAATTTTATGGCCACGAACAAAACAGTATTCTTTTTAATTGGAATTTTATTAATTGTTTTAGGTATTTCAATGTTAGCGCCATACCTATTACAGATAATTTTGAATGAGGACAGCCATAGCTTTGTTTCAGCGTCATTTGTCACAATTTTTGTAGGTATTTTATTTATTTTAGCTAATTTAGAAAAAGAATTTAAATTAAGTTTAAGACAGACTTTTTTATTTTCATCTTTAGCTTGGATAATGGTCGCAATTTTTGGAAGCCTGCCTTTTTTGTTATCTACTCAAAATTTTAGCTTTAGCGATGCATTTTTTGAGAGCATGTCGGGAATTACAACTACTGGGGCAACTATAATATCTGATTTAGACAATAGTCCAAAAAGTATTTTGTTGTGGAGAGCGATTATGCAGTGGTTGGGGGGCATCGGAATAGTAGTTATGGCAATTACAATTTTACCGTTACTAAAAGTAGGTGGAATGCAATTATTTAAAATGGAAGGGCCAGATAATACTGAAAAAATTTTACCACGAACGATAGAGGTCGCGACTGTTATAATTTCAACTTACGTTTTTCTAACTTTTGTTTGTAGTTTTTTTTATTGGATATTTGGTATGACGATTTTTGATAGCGTAAGTCATGCTATGACTACAATAGCTACAGGTGGTTTTTCAACTCATAATGACTCTATTGGTTTTTTTAAAAACTCTAATATTGAAATTATTGCAAGTATATTCATCATACTTGGAAGTATACCTTTCATTTCATATTTAAAATTTGTTAGAGGAAATAAGAAAGTTTTTTTTCAAGATGTTCAAATTAAAGGTTTGATTTATCTATTAATAATTTCCATAGTGATAATGTTTCTTTATCTTTTGTTAATAAATAATGAGAGTAGTTTTTTCGATAAAATTAGAATTTCATCATTTAATGTAATTTCAATTCTATCCGGCACAGGATATGTGACAGATGACTTTAGTTTGTGGGGAAAATTTTCTTTAATTTTTTTCTTACTACTAATGTTTATTGGAGGATGTGCGGGATCAACTGCATGTGGAATAAAAATTTTTCGATTACAAATGTTATTGATGTTTCTAAAGAACCAAATAAAAAAAATTATTTCACCAAATAGTGTAATTATTGCAAAATATAATAATCAAAAAATATCAGACGATTTTATTAATTCTGTAATAATCTTTATTTTTACTTTTTTATTTATTTTTCTAATAATAGCTTTACTTTTATCTATAAGTGGACTAGATTTTATTACATCTATTTCTGGCGCAGCAAGTGCTATTTCTAACGTAGGGCCTGGTTTAGGAGATGTTATTGGGCCTAATGGAAATTATAAAGATATACCTGATATTTCAAAATGGATTTTGTCAGCTGGGATGTTACTTGGAAGATTGGAGCTATTTGCCGTGTTAGTTTTATTCTTTCCATCTTTTTGGAGAAATTAAAAATTTTATGAAAATTTTTCTAAATATTAAATCCTTAAGAATGCTTTTTTTTGGTTTTTCTTCAGGGCTGCCAATTCTTCTTGTCTTTTCAACCCTATCTGTTTGGTTGGTAAAAGCAGGTGTAAGTAGAAGTACCATTACAATGTTCAGCTGGGCGGCATTAGCTTACTCATTCAAATTTATTTGGTCTCCAATAGTTGATAATTTAAAAATTCCAATAAAAAACTTAGGTCATAGAAAAAGTTGGTTATTAATTTCTCAACTAATGATAATTTTAAGCTTAATTTTTATATCCTTTACTGATCCGAGTAAAACATTAATATATACAGCAATCGGATCAGTCTTAATAGCTTTTTCAAGCGCCTCTCAAGACATTATTATTGATGCTTACAGAATAGAATCTGCTCCTCAAAAAATGCAAGGGGCATTATCCTCTATGTATATCGCTGGATATAGGATCGCAATGTTAATCGCAGGAGCTGGAAGCCTATACTTAGCTTCCTTCTTTGGAGTGGAAGTTTACGATGTAAATGTTTGGAAGAAAGTGTATTTAATCATGGCTTTATTAATGTTAATTGGGGTTTTAACTACTCTTTACTCACCTGAACCAAACGTAAATAGAAAAATTTCTTTATTTAGTCTTAACGATCAACTTAGATTTCTCATTTCATTTTTTTTAGCAATATCAATTTTTATTTTTACCTACTCTCTTTTAGAAAATCCTTTCAATAGTAAAGACCCTTTAATAAAATTTTTTTACGCAGTAACACGATTAAGTCTCTGTTTTTTAAGTGCAGGATTTTTAGTATATCTTTTAAGTAAAATAAATTTTATTAAAAAAAATGCGGCAACTATTGCGTACATTAACCCTATTACTAATTTTATTGATAGGTACGGGAAAACTGCAGTTTTAATATTATTGTTAATTGGTTTATATAGGATAGCAGACATAGTAATGGGAGTAGTAGCTAACGTTTTTTATCTAGATAAAGGTTATAACGTTAAAGAAATAGCTACTTACTCAAAATTTTTTGGTGTTTTTGCAACAATAATTGGGGGAATAATTGGCGGTTATTCTGCAATAAAAATTGGAACTTTAAAGGCCTTATTTTTTGGAGCTTTAATCGCCGCCTCAAGTAATTTATTATTTGCTTGGCTAGCCATTTCCGACCCAAATATTAAAATTTTAATAGTTGTAATTACTGCGGACAATATTTCAAGTGGATTTGCTGGTGCAGCGTTTGTAGTATATTTGTCAGCACTAACATCAATTAAATTTACTGCGACCCAGTACGCTCTTTTTAGCTCTTTAATGTTGTTATTACCTAAAGTACTAGCTGGGTATTCAGGAGCAATTGTTGATCAAATGGGTTATGCGAATTTTTATATTTTTACTGCAATAATTGGTATTCCTGTATTGTTATTAATTTTTTGGATTGCTAAAATCGCACCAGTAAAAGAGTAGTAAAAAAATGACAAAGTATTTAACAAATAATTTTTCCATTTTTAATCTTTATAAAAAGCCTTCAATCAAATCTGAAATCGTTACTCAAATGATATTTGGAGATTCTTTTTCGATATCAAAAAGATATAAAAAATGGCTAAAAATCAAAATAAAAGAAGATGGTTATAAAGGCTTTATTAAAAATAAGGACTTTCCAAGTTTTTTAAAACCAACTCATAAAATTAATATTTTAAAATCAAAGGTATACAAGTTTCCTAACAAAAGAAAAAAAATATATGAAATATCATTTGGTTCAAAAATAAAGGTTATAGAAAATAAAAAAAATTTTTTTAGGTTCTCGAGGGGATGGATAAACAAAAATGATGTGAAACCTGTTGGTTATAAAGAAAAGAACCCTTTTAGAAAAATACCTATATTCAAAAACATAAAATACAAATGGGGTGGTAAATCTTTCAAAGGTATAGATTGCTCAGCATTAATACAGATTTTTTTAAATTTTAATAACAAATTTTGCCCAAGAGATGCAAAAGACCAATTCAAATTTTTCAAGAAAAATATTAAATTAAAAAAGATAAAAAAAAACGATATTATTTATTGGAAAGGTCACGTAGCTCTAGCTCTTTCGAGTAAAAAACTTATTCATGCTTACGGTCCAATGAAAAAAACGGTAATTATGGGGATAGCCCAAGCAATTAAAAGAATTGAGAAAACTGCTAATTTAAAAGTGATAGGAATTAAAAGATTATAAAAAAGCAAAGGCAGCTTCAGTCTCCCTCCGCTGCCCTAAAATAAATACTAATTGATTCGCTGTTTGAATTTAAGACTCTTATTAGTTGCTTGTGGATATATTGACAAGATTACCATGGAATTTCTTGACCTAGTAAATTGACAAATTTCCCATTAAATTCTTTTTTTCTTGATGCTAGATCTAAAATTAATTTAGCACACTCTTCTGAATTAATTAATCCCTTAGGATTCATGTTTGTTGAAACATTTCCTGGATCGACTGAAAATACAGTTGTTCCAATTTTATTGGATAAATCTACTGATAAATTTTTAGTTATAGCATTCATGGTTGATTTTGAAATTCTATAAAAGTAATGATCTCCTCCATTATTTAAATTTATACTTCCTGCATCACTACTTATATTTACAATTGTTTCGGGTTTAGATTTTTTAAGTATTATTTGTACAATTTTTAAAACTGATAAAGCATTGATCATTAATACATCCTTAAATTTTTCAATCGATAATTTTTCTAATGACTGCTCTTCGTATGATCCTCCATATACTCCAGCACAGTTAAAAATCACTTCTATCTTTGCATTTCCAATTTTTTTTTCAATTTCAATAAAATTTTTAACATCTTTTAAATCACATTTAATTTTATTAAGATTATTATTTCTAAGATTATCTAAGTTACTAGTATCTAGTCTAGCAATTGCATAAACTGTATTATTTTTTTCAAGTAAAATTTTTGTTAGCGCGAAACCAATCCCTGAATTACTTCCAGTAATCAATATATTTTTGTTCTTTAAATTAATTGAATAATTTCTTTTCTTAAATTTATTTTTATACAAGTATGTTTTTAAAAATCTTCTTAATCCCATAAGTTATAAATAGTTATACCCAAAATTTTATCATAAAGCACTCAGAGGGTTTTAGGTCTTTTTTATGGCGGAGAGAGAGGGATTCGAACCCTCGAAACGGTTTCCCGT
>CEUJ01181710.1_pt1 | contig 16098 bp, 22 predicted proteins | sample 361531 | NCBI WGS metagenome assembly CEUJ01 (sample SAMEA2622842, study PRJEB7988) | marine metagenome | biome: marine biome (ENVO:00000447); feature: marine epipelagic mixed layer (ENVO:xxxxxxxxx); material: "saline water (ENVO:00002010), including plankton (ENVO:xxxxxxxx)" | depth 140 m | reverse complement strand
GTTTTGAAACCTTATGAAGACGAAAAAGAGGTATCCGGTACCTTTAGAAGCCGCGCAAATCGTATTTATGTGCTTTTTAAGAACAAAGAATCTCAAGACTCAATTTATCAAGACTTCTACAATGCATTGACTCCTGATTTAGATTTCTTGTTGGCGGTGATTAAAGAGTTTTTTGCCTTTTTAGACTCATATGTTAGTAATATTAAAGACAATAGTGAATCTAAGACTAGTTTATCTTTTATGATGCTGTCTGGAAAGGCTGAGGAATACCTCTACAACTTTTATGATGGCTCACTAAAGACACTTTACAAAGATGCTCCTTGGCTTTTGACCTTTATTGTTAAGCAATTAGAGGCAATGCAAAAAGAAGACAGCACAGGATCCCTATTTGCACAGTATCACGAGAGCATTATCCGTCATTGGCTAGAGTTTTACCGAAAAGCGTCACCAATCGGCATGAAAGATGAAGACCCTAGAGCCTATGCAGTCGATGATAAGGGTCTAGATAAAGAAAAATGGCAAGCATTTAAAGAAGCCGCTAGTGTAAAGCAAGCAATTAAAGACCTAAGACAACTCGCAGGTATCCAAGCAAAGGATATGCACGATGGAAACGTTATGATAAGACCTCAAACCGGCGATGTTGTAATAGTCGACCTTGGGTTATTTAAAAAAATACGAAATTAAACATTGACAAACCCCTTATTTTATGTTATATTGTTAATGTGAAAAGAAAAAAAACTATTTAAAACGACTCATGTTATATTATAACATATTTTTTAGGGAGTGTCAAGAAAAAAATGCAAAAAATTAGCTTCGATTTTGATAATACAATCGCAATGTCATACATGACTTATGATGGAGAACAACCAAAACCTGTTTTTCAGAGCTATAATGACAAGATTATCAAGAAAATTAAAAAACATATTAAGAATGGTGACGATATTTACATCGTAACTGCTCGTACAAAAGAGTATGAGTCCGATTTTCCGGACCAAATGGTAGAAATGCACCTTGAAAAGCTTGGACTGAAGGAATATTTCTGGCCGGATAAGGTAATTTACACCTCGGGTGGGCCAAAAGTTGATATTTTGCACAATTTAGAGGTTGAAAAACATTATGATGACTCAATTGAAGAACACAAAGACGCTTTAGAGGCAAAATATCAGATAATTCAACCCCTAGAAGACTTTAAAGATAGTGAAACTGTTGGAAAAGTGGTGATTTATGACAAATCTGGTCGCATTTTGATACTTCAAAGGTCTGATAAGGACAATTATTGGGATTTACCAGGTGGTCATATCAAGAATATTGAGGTTGCACGGGGCGCACAAGGCTTAGATGACGGCACAGAGCGTGAAGTCTTCGAAGAAACCGGTATTTTACTACCTTTTGCAAAGGAACTTATGGTCTATGACTTCACTTGGAAGGGTATAACTCATAAAATACACATGTATTTGTCTCGATTAGAGCAGGTTACACCCCATGTGAGGCTTGATTTACAAGATCACATTGAAAATATCGACTATATGTGGGTTACTATGGACCAATTAGAGGCAAAATTAAGTGAATCTACAACAAATTTACGCAAAGCACACGCAGAATTGAGTATAAAAGATGAAATTTTTGAAAATACAGAACCATATCAACTCATGATGAAGAAAAAACACCGAAATATGAAGAGAAAATTGATTGGATATGGCAAAAATCGCAAATTTGGTGGTGGAAAAGGCCATTCTAGACCAGAAATGAGTCGTTCTAAGTCCGCTCCAGCGGGTTTTGGCGCCATTGGAGAGCATAAAAACATACTTGAGGGTGAAAAATGGCCTAAAAAAGTGTTTAAAATAAGGAAAAAACGATGAATTTTGACGATTTTGACCCCCCTTTAGACCCTGATGCAGAGTCATTAGCCTACAAGCTACAATCATATTTAAGGTCAAAAAGCGGTAATTTGCTAGAATTAATAACTTTAAACCACAGTAAAGATCGCTATTACTGGTGTATAATGTCAAAAAAATTTATTTTGGTTAATGGCGACTGTGAAATGTATTTTTTACCATGGAAAAAAGACGAAAAAGGGCAGTGTTATGTATATGCTCCATATTCTTTTGCCCAAGGAGCAGTTTTTCTTGTGCCAGAAGAAGAAATAGTAATCTTAGGAGCAAACTAATGTACAGTATGATCTATTTATTTATAGTAATGATGGTGTTTCTGCTGATCTATGTTTTGATAGGTCCGCAACTTATGGCAAACACCTTGTTATTCTTAATATTAATTGCTTTATTGGGGCTAAACAAAAATGAAAATAAATGAAACTAAATTAAAACAAATTATCTCTGAAGAGATGTCTGCTTTGGAAGATAAACAGTATTTTGACCATGTGGACAGTGAAGGTGGAATGGCTAAATCACAATTGTACAGAATGGCCAAATATGCCATGATGTTGCATGATGCTTTGGAAGACGACACACAGCTTGAGTCATGGGTTCAAAGCAAAATTACAATTGCGACAGAATATATGGGAAAAGTTAAACACTATCTTGAATACGAAATGAATTTGGATCTCCACGACCCAGAAATTGATATGGAGCACCCACAAGAGCACGAATCCAGTTGTGCTCCAGAAATAGAGCCACAGGGACAAGACGCTGAACCTTTAATGATTATGAATAATGATGGTGAAATTTCATATGAGATCACCGATGAAGATGAATATTTAATGGAATCTTGACCAGATTGGCAAGATTAGGATAATCTTATGAGAACAGTTGATCACATAGCTTTGCACGTTGATGACCTTGACGTTGCTCAAAAGTGGTACGAAGAAAGACTTGATGCGATATGTGAATATTCCGATAGTTTTTATCGTAGAATGCGTTTTAACAATACAACGGTAGCTCTTATTAGCAAGCACCGCTACCCGTATCCTCACGTTGGAATTCTTGCTAAATGCAAGGAAGATTTACCCCAGTATGGTGAAAAGGTAGAGCACCGTGATGGAACGATAGGAGTGTACACTTTTGATCCGGATGGAAATTGTATTGAGCATATTTGGTACAATGAAGAGTGTGAAAAGATGATTAGAAATGATGATTAGCGACAAACCATTTCTTTACGGGTATGCTTCAGAATTTAAAGTGGGGGATTTAGTTCGATGGAGGTCTTTTGATCAAAATGAAAACTATGAAACAATTATAACTGAGTTTGCTGGTGCTATAATAGAAATAAAAGAAATAAAGCATTTTGAAACTGGTCGGTTTGTTTGTTATGCTGTTATTCTACCTTTTGGACAAACAAGAACCATGGAAGTCCCGGTACATATTCTAAAAAAACAAACTATTTAAATTATGAAAAAGTTTTTTAATATTAAAAATAAATGTGGAATGGATTTGTCTCAATCGGAAGACTTATTTCATAGTCTTGGAAAATTTGCACAAGGACGTTTTGGGTTTAAAAAACCTCCAGTCTTAAATTTGATTTCTGATAAGGATAATGCTAATAAACCACTTGGCAAAACAGCTTATTACGATCCCCAATCGATGTCTATTACAATCTACACAGATAACAGACACACCAAAGACATTCTTAGGTCTCTTGCTCATGAACTTGTTCATCATACTCAAAAAGAAAATGGAATGCTAAATGATAGTGGCTACCATGGGCACGGGTATGCTCAAAAAAATAAAAACTTGAGGAATTCTGAGAAAGAGGCTTATCTTAAAGGAAACATGTGTTTTCGGGATTGGGAAGATGGTCTAAAACAAGACAAGCCCACTATTTATAACGAATGGAGAATCAATAATATGTCTACTAAAAAATGGAAAAACAACGAACTTATGGAAAACCTTTCTAAAAAGTTCGGATTTAAAATGGATCTCGGTCTGCTAAAAGAGGGAGAAATTCCCGCCGGTCTTAAGAAGTATCAAGACGAACAAGCAGCCAAAAAGAAAGGAGAAGATTCTGATAAAGATGAAGAATCCGAAGAGGAAGATTCTGAGGAAAAGGAATCTTCAAAAGAAGAAAGTTCTGGTAAAAAACCTGATTTTCCCGATGTCGATGGTGATGGTGATCGTAAAGAGCCAATATCAAAAGCACAACAAGACAAGAAAGATATGAAAGAATCTCGTATGATGAAAATGATCAAAAATGAGATTCGCAAACAGCTCAAAGAAATGAAGTAACAGGAATAATATGAATCAAGAAGAAAAGTTATTACGAAACTATGTTAGAAAGAAAATTTCTTCTGTTCTCGCGGAACAGGAGAGACAAGAATTTCAATTGCGTAAGATCGTTCGTTCAATTCTAAAAGAAGGTGATATTTCTGATCTTCATCCGCATCGGTCAACTGCTATTAATACGCTTGAAGATGTTCTTAAGAAGGCTATCCCAACTCTAAGAACTGATTACAAGCGCCTTACAACTGATAAGTCCCAAAGAGAATCGTTTCGTGCACATATTCTCAAAGCTATGAAGGATGCTGTTGCACCTGCTATGCAAAATGCAAAATATGGTGACGGAGGAACATTATTATCTGAGCCTTCTCCGCTTGAAGATGAAGAGGCTCCTGAAGAAGATGAAGCTGATTTAGATGCAGAGTTGCAAGAACTTGAAGAAGCCGATGTGCAAATTGATCTCACCGATAAATCAGACGATGAGAAGAAATTAAATGTAGAACCTGATGAGGAGCCTGATGAAAAAACTGACTTTGGTTCTGGTCTTGAGGGGATGGATGAAACTGGTAGAAACATGGCGTATACCAGTTTTAGAAAGATTTCACAATACATCCTTGATGCATTTGATATGCTAGCAAATACTAAAGATAAAGAAGTTTTCATAGATTATCTCCTGACTAATACAAAACTTTATTTCGATAAATTCGAATCAGAACTTCAGAAGACAGTAGATGAACCAGATTCTCCTGAAGGGTAACAACAACATGTATATAATATAACATATTAGTATTAATATGTCAAGTATATTGTATAAGTTTTTTATATAATATTATGTGGAAAAAGAAATTAAAAGAATATAAAGGTAAATTTAAAAATTACTCTATAAGAAAGAAATTGAATCATGAAAAAAAAATCAATTCTAATTTTGAAGTTATTCTTAACTCTTTGACACTGGAAGAGATCATTGCTCTTAAATTAGAACTAGCAGCTTCCCATGTTAATCACAAACTGTATGGTTTCCCGTTTCTTAGATCTTTAAAATTTATGGTTAGGGAAGCTGTGATTATGTTTGCTCTCTCTACCACCCGAACTCAAAAAGATGCCGCAACTGTTTTGGGCATCACAGAAAGACAGTTAAGAGAAGAAATTGACAAATTTCAAATAAAACCTGAAGACTGTAATTATGAACTCTCAGATGATACTAATTAATCAGAGGTATCTTATTATGTCTGAACTTGAAGAAAAAAAGAAACGCAAAAAAAGAAAACCAGCAGGATCTGAATCTTCCAAAGAATCTTCCCTTAGAGACTGGTTCAAAAGGAAAGGCGCCAAAGGAAAAAAAGGCGGCTGGGTTGATTGCAATGCACCAGATGGTAAAGGTGGATATAAATCTTGTGGTCGTTCTTCTGGTGAAAAGCGTAAAAAATATCCTGCATGTCGTCCCACCCCTGGTGCATGTAAGGAAAAAGGTCGTGGAAAATCATGGGGTAAAAAAGGATCAAAGAAGAGGAAAAATGAAGCAATGGAAATTTCAACAGAAGAACTTAGAACAATAATTCTAGAAGAACTAGAAGCAGTGTTAGATGAAAAGCGCGGAAGAAAAAGGATTCGTAAAAAAAAGGCGAAAAAGAAAGCAAAAAGAGATGCGTGTTATCACAAAGTAAAGGCTCGGTATGATGTATGGCCCTCCGCTTACGGTTCAGGAGCTCTCACTAAGTGTCGTAAAGTTGGTGCGGCTAATTGGGGAAACAAAAGTAAGAAAGAAGAATCACTTCACGAAATTGAACTTGAAGAAAAAAAGAAAAAGAAGCCTTGCAAAAAAGCAAAAGGTAAGCGTTATGTAAAACGTGTAAATGGTCGTTGTCGCTCCTTTGGACAAGCAGGCAAAGCTAAGAGTGGAGGAGATAGAATCCGCCCCGGAACCAAAAAAGGTGATGCTTACTGCGCTCGCTCTGCAAAAATTAAAAAATGTAAAAACCCTCCTTGTGCAAATGATCTTTCTAGAAAAAAGTGGAAGTGTCGTGGTTCGAAGTCGATGAGAGAACAAAATGATAACAGCAATGGGTGATGTGATGAGAGAAGCCTACAAACGAGGCTGGATCACCACAAGAGACGGCAATGTCTCGTTAAGAAGAAAAAATAGTGACATTATGTACATTACACCAAGCGGTTGGAGAAAAACTATCATCCACCCAGAACATATGGTAAAAGTAAAATTAATACCATCTGGTTTTGAAATGATAACTAAACATGCAAAACCATCAGGCGAGCTTTCTATGCATGGTTTCCTCCAGCGTTCCCACAATAAAACAAAAGCCATCGTGCATTTGCATCCAACATACTGTACAGCGGCAATGTACAGAGGGTGGCAACTTTGTGATATTGTTAAAGACTTCCCAGAGGTCTTTCGCTACACAAAAGTTGGACCTAATGTTCCAAGTCTTAAGGCAACCTCGCATGAATTAGCTCAAGCTACTTTTGAAGCAATGACTGATTCTGACACCAACAAAATTGCCTATGACATCGTTGGACAAGAATGCCACGGAGTTACAGCAATTGCAAAAAATCCATGGGATGCATTCGAACATATAGAGCGAGTAGAGCATATCTGCAAGATTGTTTTGGCGGCGAGCTAAAATTTTTTTTAAAAATTTCTTGACATGTGCCCGATAATGTGTTATAATACTTATACACAACAACAAACCCTGGAGCACAATGCAAAAAATAGTTTTATTTGATATGGATGGGACACTTACTCCTCCAAGAGAACATTTAGATTACAGCCTTGTCGAGACACTTTCTGAGCTTTCGCGTTTTGCAAAAATTGGAATAGTGAGCGGTAGTGATTATGATTATATAATGCAACAATGTGGTTTCCTGACGACCAAAGATGGCATTAAGCTTAATTTGCATATCCTTCCTTGCAATGGAACTAAGCATTGTGCTCCTCCTCTTTACAAGCACGGTTCTCATAAATTAGTTTTTAAAAAAAATATGAGACAAGAAATTGGGGATTTTCATTTTCAAATTATTATGAAAAAGTTATTAGATTACCAAAATCACATTGTGTCCCATTATGACATCCCTTTGTCTGGCCACTTTGTCTCCTACAGAGAGTCAATGATAAATTGGTGTCCGATTGGGAGAAACGCCTCTAGTGATGATAGAGAATTCTTTATAAACTTTGATAAAACAAATGGAATCTCTTCTTTTAGACGCACAATCATAGAACAACTAAGAGAAGAATTTGAGGTTGCAAAAATACCTGTTGTGATAAAATTAGGTGGTGATACATCATTTGATATTTATCCCAAAGGGTGGGATAAAACTTTTGCCCTCCAGCACTTTCCAGACCATGAAATATTTTTTCTTGGAGACCGTTGCGGGGACAATGGAAATGATAAAGAAATTTTTGATGCACTACAACCTCACAAAAGTTTTTGGGTCGATGATGTTAAGCATACAAAAGAAATATTAAAGCAGATTATAATACCGAGAATAAAATGAGTAAAGAGATAAATGGCATCTTAAAAAGAGCCCTGAAGGAGGGCTTTAATCTTGAAGGTTTGCCAAATTATAATCCAAGAAAATTCATTGATTCTCTATACAGCCATTTAGTAAAAAACCACTATATTGTGTATGAAGAGGATTGTGTTATGTATGTTGGTTACAATATTGTTGATGATGTTGCAAAAATAACTGTAATTGACACAACAATGAAAATTGCACCTCTTCAAGAAGAGGGTTTTTTTGATATTTTAATCGAACTATTTAAATATATCAGTGTTGTTGCAAATTTAACAGCAATGGATAAAAAACCAGAAGACATCTCCACAGAAGATTACTCAGATGATGAAGATGACTCAAGTGAGGAAATGTGGTTATGAAAATATTTTACTTAAAAAGAACCGAAGATGAATCGGGTATTTCCGGAACAGGTCGTGTTGCGCAAGGTTTCATTTTCGATAATGGAAAGGTGTGCGTAACATGGCTCTCTGAGCATCCAAGTTGTACAATTTATGACAACATTGGAGAAGTTCGTGCAATTCACGGCCATGCTGGGAAAACCGAAATTGTCATGGAGCCAGATTTTAAGAGAGCCTTTAATGAATTAAAATCCTTTGTAGAAGGATTTAGTCTGGCAGATGCGGTATCTGAGAGGCTCCCCGTGGACTCCCCAGCGGCGAAACTTATGAGTAAAAACTAACTATTATGTGGAACCTCATTATACTCTTAAACTTGATGCAGCTTGGCAGCCTATCGAAATTATTGATAGGTTCAAAGGTTTTAATATGTGCTTTACAGGAAGGGCGAGTGTGGTTTTAAAATATTCCGATAATTTCTTCCCAGCTGTGATTGTTCTTAAGAGTTATGTTCGAAGGGGTTTTTCTTCTTATGCGTGTAATAGAAAAAATGTAATATGGAGAGACAAAAATATTTGCCAATATTGTGGCTGTAAGTTTTCATCAAGTGAATTGACGATGGATCACATAATACCTAAATCCCGAGGTGGTGATAAAATTTGGACCAATATTGTTGCTGCATGTAAAAGATGTAATAATAAAAAAGGAGATCGGACACCAAAAGAAGCAAAAATGCCTCTCATTAAGGCGCCTTGTGTCCCTAGATGGACTATTGATGTTGTATTAAGGGACAGAGAGATACCCAAAGAGTGGAAAGAATTTATTTAACAACGGAGTAATAATGAAGAAAAAAATAATAGCTGTGTCTGGAGGGTTTGATCCCATACACAAAGGGCATGTTAGAATGATAAGAGAGGCCTCTCAATATGGAGAGGTGGTAGTTATCCTTAATAGTGATGAATGGCTAGAAAGAAAAAAAGGGTACAAATTTATGGACTTTGCCGAAAGGTCTTATATTGCTGGATCGATTAGGGGCGTTTTGATGACAACCGGCGTTGATGACAGCGACGGAACTGTTTGTGAAGCCTTAAAGAGAATAAAACCAGACGCTTTTGCAAATGGTGGAGATAGATATGATACGAACACTCCCGAAATGTCCGTCTGTGAAGAATTGGGGATTAAGATGCTTTGGAATGTTGGCGGAGGGAAAGAGCAGTCCTCTTCTTCTCTTGTAAATAAAGTTAAATGGCATGATGATTTTGCTGGGGGTTTAAAATGAAAGATAGTGTTTTCGATCCATCATCAATTGAAAAGATTGTTGAAAAAATTAAAAAAGATAAAACTGGTAGAATGTCAAGAGTTTTACAAGAAATAATGGAGATATCCGAAAAGTCTGGAAAAGTAGGTTTTGATTTGAGAGAGTTATCAATTATTGCAACAACCGGGTGGTATTTATCACAAAACCCAGAATTAAAGCAGTTTTTTGATCAATTACTTTCAATGCCTCCTCCAAAAGATGATGATGTTTGGAATTAGATGTTCAACGGGAGGCAAAAAGCCTCCCTTTTTGCTATTTATGTTATAAACTTTTGGAGACAATAAAAATGAAATTAACTGAAAAGAAAATTAAACAAATTATTCTTGAAGAATTGGAAAGCATAATGGAAAAAGAAGTAAATCTTGCAGATCCCAGTTCTCAAAAGCAACAACCCCAAGAACCAAAAATGAAGTCGGATGTTGAATTGGTTGCAAAGCAATTGCCAAGAATAGCAGACAGAGTTGAATACGAACAACTACTAAACAAGGTTCTAGAAATAGAATTCAAAGACCCACAAGGAAAAACAATGGTCTTAAAGAAAATGATTCTTAAAATAAGAGAAATGTTGTAAATAGAGAAAAACCAATCCCATGACCCAACCCGACCAAAACCAAAATAAAAGAGAGATAATTATTTCTTTGATTTATTTTAAAGATTTCTTAAGCAAGTGGAAAAAACAGGATGGATATGAAGATTTGCTTGAAAAAGCAAAAGAAAAAAATCCTGCAGAAGTCACTAAAATAGACACTTTGTTAACTAAAGTCAATAAAGAATGCGAAATATTAATCAAAGCAATTGAGAACTATCAAGCCGCAGCAAAGTCTATTAAAAATAACTTTAAAAAATTTACAAGAGATAAAGTTAGACTTGGAAGAAGAACCTCAGCAACTCCAAACGCTGAAACAATAACATTTTATCATGATTTAAATCATCACACACAATTCTATTACTATGATTTTGATGCAGAACCAGAAGGTAAATCTACGCCTGAAAATACCGACATGGGAAGACAAACATGGAATGATTCATTTCAATTAAATAATGAAAGATTTAAGACTTTTTCTATGAAACAAATTTACTCAATAAGCTTTGATATTTCTTTGTTCGCCGGATGGAATAAAAATAGAAAAACCGCAGTCCGCAAATTGTTTGCATCTGTTGAGAAGTATCTTAATAAAAAGAAAAAAGATAAACAAGAAACCACAACAATCAATGTTGAAGAATTTTTAAACAACATCAAAGATGCAGCAAATCCTTTTTCTCCAATAACGGAAGACCAAGACGAACAAAACCCTGTTTCTGAAATTGTAAGAAAAATAGCGGAATCTAAATTTAATACATATATTGAAACAATTGAGTCTAATAAAAATAACTTAACCTCCGAGAAGATACAAAAACTAATTGACATGTATCGAAAAGAACCATCGATTGTTCTTTCCTATAACTTTGGCAAGAATGAAAATATTGACAAAGATCCTTTTTTGAAAATGTTTGAAAAAAATAAATTAAACATAGAGGGTTCAAATCTCCCAACTTTTTTAAGAAAAATAGCAAAAGATAATGACTTAAACTTTGATGACGAAGAGATACAGATTGTTTTACAAAAAGAAGACGCAGATGCGATTTATTCTTTGTATGCAAAAAAAGAAAAAAAACAAAAACCGCTCACCCCTAAACAAGCATTAGCAGTTATTAAAGGAACAAGAGACAGTATCAAAAAATTACAAATTGACCCAAAACTTTTTCAATCTTCGAAAGAAGATGTGAAAGATGATGACGGAATTTCCGATCAGATAACAAAAACACAAATCTCAAAAATTTACACCATTGCAAATGAAACATTGAAAAACTACTCAAACGATGAAGAGTTGATGAAAGTTATTCAAGTTTTATTAATCGAAAATCCAAGTCCAAAAGCATTAACTGGACTTCCAAAAGATCAAGTATTGAAAGCATATAACTTGATTAAAGGGAGAGAGTTGGAAAAAGAAAAGCAAAACGAAATAACAGAAGACTTTAAAAGGCTTTTCTATGATGCTGATAGTGAAGGATCACAAGTTCCAACAATCTTGGGGACTAAATATTCCAGGAGAGCCCGACTAACACTTAAAGGGTACCTTGAATTAGAATACGCAAAAAAGCACGAAAAATACAGGCCGTTTGTAGAATACTTGTTAATAAAGAAAAAAGATCCAAACTTCATCGATTCTGTTGCGAGAGACATCGCTGTTGACGACGATGAACATGATAAATTTTTCAATGACATTAATAATCAACTTGCAGCGTCAAATAAAGCAAAACTAAAAATAACCGATGATGAGATAGATGCATTGAGAGCTCTCAATAGTGTGATAAGCGAAAACATAAAAAACGGCCGCGAATTTTTAGATTACACAAACTTTGAACAATTAGATGATGACCAAAAAAGATTAATTCTTGGTGCTTTAGACAAACTTAAAACAACAGGTCACTTAGAAGCTTTTAAGAAAAAATTTCTAAGTCAACAAATTGGAATAGTTCCATTTGCAAAAAAATACAAGCCTTTGGTCAAATCTCTTCAAGACGGAATTCCTTTGTTTGACCCAAAGAACGAGTTTGAAATACATGATGCATACAACGAACCTGATTCTTCTTTTGTGATGAAACAAATAAAAGTAGGCATGACCGACAAGATGGAAATGTTAAAATTGTTTGCACAAAGTATGGCCACTGATAGCGACTCAATTAAATTTATTGAAGCTGTGAAGGCTAAGCCTAAAGATATTGGTTTTAACAATATCCTAAGATACTTTGAGTCTCTTAAGAAAGCAAAACTAAAAGAGATGATTAGAGATTTAAAGGCTTTAGAGGCACTAGCGAAGAAATCCAAAGCCACACCAGACCCAGAGTACACACAAGATGAACTGGACAAAATGGGAGGTCAAATGCTCAGTGTTGAAGCCACTGCTGTGCTAACCAGCTTGGCGGATGGTAACTTCAGTGAGTTCAATGATCCAAAAAGATATGAAAAAATAAATACGAAATACAAAGAACTTTATGATTATGTGGAGAAAAATAAGAAAGAATGGCTATCCCCCGCATTTACTAACAATGATGAAAAGACATCTAAACCAGAATCTTCTAAAGAAAAAGAACAAAAACCACCAAAACCCAAAGTTTTCAAAACAGGTCAGGATATACCAGTGTTCAATGTGTTTTCGGGTTTAAAAAGAGAATACCCCAAAAATGAGGGGTTTCCAGTGGATGAGAAAGGCGCCATACGGATACCGGAACAGGCAACTAAAAAAGCCAAGAAGCTAACAGAAAAACTCAAAGAAAGTGTCAAAGAGTTGGACGCTGAAGGTAGAGATGAAAAGGTTCTAGAATATTTTAAAGATTTAATTCAAACTATACGAAATGCATATGATGCTGATTTCACTTACCTTGTTTACTCATACGCTTTTGATGCGGATTTAATGAGCGAAAAAAATAACAGAGAAATTCCATTACAAATCCAAAGTGCTGCACATAGGTACTCTGAGGAAGCGAAACCTGATCCGCAACCTGAAGATTCAAAGGAAGAAAAAAATCAACTAGAAGAAAAACTAACAAACTTAATTAAACCTCTCATTAGAGAAAAACTAAAAAGGAAACGAAATGGCAAAAAAGACTTACGTAATTGATACAAGTGTATTCCTTAGTGATGCAAATGCTCTGTATCGATTTAAGAATAACGACATTGTTATTCCAATAAAGGTTCTAGAGGAGATTGATAAGCATAAAAAGCGCCAAGATTCAGTTGGTTTTAATGCTCGTCTCATTATTAAACATTTGGATGGCCTTCGAATAAAAGGGTCTTTATCAAAAGGAATTCGTATTGGCAAAGGTATGGGAATTTTAAGAGTTGCAAAAGCGTCTCGTGATTTGCCAAAAGACCTTGATTTCTCAATACCAGACCACCAGATACTCTCTGTTGCTTTTCATGAAAACCTTGAGAACGAAAGGCGAAAAGTAATTGTTGTTTCTCGTGACATCAACATGCGAGTTATCGCAGATTCTCTCGGCCTATTATCAGAAGATTATGAAACTAATTCAATTGTTGAAGACAAAGATAAAGTTTATGAAGGGTATGCCGAGGTTCTTGTTGATGATGAATTTGTTGAAAGGTTTTATGATGGAGAAGATATGTTTTTAGAAGAAGCTTCGGTTAAGACAAAATTGTTTCCAAATCAGTTCCTTCTCCTTATCTCCTCAAGTAACCCAAAAAAGACCGCGATTTGTCGATTCTCTGAGTTTAAAAGCCCTCTAAAACAAATTAGAGTAAAGGATGCCTGTAAGTCATTTGGGATCGTTCCTCGTAATAAAGAGCAGACATTTGCCTATGATTTACTATTTGATGACAGTATCCCGCTTGTCTCTTTAATTGGAAGAGCTGGGTCTGGTAAAACTTTGATGGCAATAGCCGCAGGTCTTGAACAAGCTGTTGGTTTCGGAGAAAGAAAATACAAAAAAATCGTTGTGTCTCGTCCGGTACAACCAATGGGAAAAGATATCGGGTTTCTTCCAGGAAGTATGGAAGAAAAGATGGGGCCCTGGCTTATGCCTATTCATGACAACCTTGAATTTATCCTAGGAAACAAGCATCAAATAAAATCTTACTTTGAAAAAGGACAAATTGAAGTTGAAGCGCTTACATATATTCGTGGTCGTTCAATATCAAATGCATTCATTATTATCGACGAAGCGCAAAATTTAACAGCTCACGAAGTGAAGACGATCATCACTCGTGTCGGAGAAGGAACAAAAGTTATTCTGACTGGAGATATCGAGCAGATTGATAATATTTACACAAACGAAACATCCAATGGATTGACATATGCAATTGAAAAATTTAAGCATGCCGAATTAGCTGGTCATATTACTTTCAGAAAAGGTGAGAGATCCAAGATTGCCACCCTGGCTTCTAAAGTACTTTAAAAAAAAATATTAACTCTTGACAAAACAAACTTTTTATGATATAATTACTTTAGAGGGTTTGTCGATGTTTGGTTTTATTATTGGTTTTTTGTATGGCAGTTTGCTGGAATATGTGATTCATAGGTTTGTTTTTCATAAGCTGGGCCATAAAAAGAAATCAATGTGGGCTTATCACCTTAGAGGCCACCATGTGTTGAGTAAAAAAAACAATTTCGTCGATCTTACCGAAAGCCAGATTGAATCTGTTGGTATGATGCTTCTGGTTTTAGTGCACACCCCTTTGTTTTTTTTGAGTTTTGGAGCGTGGTTTGGAGTCACCCTCTATGCTTTAGCATTTAAATACCTTCATGGCTTCCAGCACAAACATCCTGAATTTACAAAGAAATATATGAAGTGGCATTGGGACCATCATATGAAGAGCCCAAATAAAAATTTTGGCGTTGTAGTACCCTGGATGGACTATTTTTTTGGTACTAGAAAAAAATATCTGGACTGATTGCAACTATTTATATCTTTTTACTTGACAACCACAAAGATACCTGTTATATTATATAATATTGGAGTTATCAATGAAGTGGTTAAACAATTCTATTAAAGAATCTAAAAATTTAAAGGATACTTATAAATTGCATGATATCGATATTTTTATAAAAGACGCTCTGCCTGAGCATGTGGATATTAACTTTGTACTTAAGTATATTAAAGTAAGAGTGCCTGTGAGTTTATTGCGTGGTGTTGATATGATATATATCGGAGAATTTAAAGCTCTCCGCGATAAAGAAGCGAATGCCCTTTATCAAGATGGTGCAATCTACCTAACCAATGTTCAGGACGATGATATGGATATGATTGATGACATCATCCATGAAATCGCTCATTCAATAGAAGAACTTTATGGTCATGGAATCTATGATGATGGAGCTGTTGAGAGAGAATTTCTAGGCAAACGAAGAAGATTATTCGCAGATTTAGAAGCTAATCAATACGAACCACCGAAAGAATTACAATATAAAACCGAATACTCTTTGAAGATAGATGATTATCTTTACAAAGATGTGACCTATGATGCGATGTGGCACTTTGTTGGAGGACTTTTCCCGTCGCCTTACGCAGTAACCTCAATTAGAGAATATTTCGCTAGAGGATTTGAAGAATACGTTATGGATAATAAAAAAGAATTAAAAATGATGTGTCCTTCGCTGTACAAAAAAATAAAAGCTTTGCACAATATGGAGGAACAATGAAGCATATATCTTATTCTGAACTTAAAACATGGGCTGAATGTCCGTACAAAAGAAAACTTTCCTATCAAGACCGAGTCAAAAAATTTGTCGGTAACCAATTTACAGCGTTCGGAAGAGCGCTTCATTTTTTATGTGAAAACCTTGTTTATGACAAAGTAGATGACCCAGAAGATTTCTTCAATCTTTCGTTTGAAAAAGAGCTTGAAGCAATTGGCCTAGATGAAGATAAGCTTATAAAAGATATGCGAGAACAAGCTCTTCTCATCACACCCCAGATCATGCCGCAACTTATCCAAAACTTTGGCGAATATCAGGTATTTTCTGTTGAAGAAAGGCTTTACGAAGATATTGGGGATAGTGACACCGGTTACAAATTTAAAGGTTTTATTGACCTTGTAATCAAGACATCTGATGGAAAATATCACATCATAGATTGGAAGACTTGTTCATGGGGTTGGGATGCAAAAAAGCGGTCTGACAAATACATCACTTACCAATTGACTCTTTACAAAAAATATTTCTGTCAAAAACATAACATTGATCCCAAA
>CEUJ01181714.1_pt1 | contig 16240 bp, 10 predicted proteins | sample 361531 | NCBI WGS metagenome assembly CEUJ01 (sample SAMEA2622842, study PRJEB7988) | marine metagenome | biome: marine biome (ENVO:00000447); feature: marine epipelagic mixed layer (ENVO:xxxxxxxxx); material: "saline water (ENVO:00002010), including plankton (ENVO:xxxxxxxx)" | depth 140 m | reverse complement strand
AATTGATAAACAAAACTTAAATAGAATATATCTTCCTAAAATATTTTTATTCTCTCCTTTATTTCTTGATTTATCTTATGTAAAAAATAGCGACTTAATAAGTTTAGGAATAGATAGAAATGATTTTACAGACGTTTTAGGATATTTTAATTTAAATCAAAATTTAGAAAATAGGCTAAATATTATAAGTACGCAAGCAGAAAAATTAAATGAAGATAGTTTTTTTGTGCAAATAATAAAAAGCAAAACAGGACTAAATAGCGCTGAAAGTCTTGAAGTCTATATTCACTTGTTAGAATGTCATCAAGTATCTAACTATTTGAGTAATATTAGTAAAAATATATATGAGCTAGACTACGTAGACAATAATAAAAAAGTCAACAAAGATCTTGTTGATCTATTAATTAATAACTTAGAAGCCAAGTCATTTTTTAAAATTTATGATACTAAAAAAGATGAGCTAATTAGTAACTTAATGTTGCAAATTGAAAACGATGAATATAATATAGATAAAAAAATGATAAAAAACAAAGAAGAAATGATTGTTTATTTTTTATTAAGTAGTTTAGAAAAAATAGGAAAAAACTCTATTTTTATAAAAGACAAAAGAGACTTCTATGATTTATATAAGATAGCAATAGATCCTAAAAACTTTATTTATATTGACTCTATGGTTAATTCTGGTGAAAGTGAAAGTTCTTATGAAATTGTAGAAGCAAGCGAGTTACAAAAAAACTTATTTGATTTAACAGGAATTTCTTTAGACTTTATTGAAAATAACACGCTTAAGAAGCCATTATTAAACATAGATAATTTTGACATAATCGTAGAAGCTGAGTTGGTGTAAAAATGAGTAGTGTTTATTTAAGAAATAGTGTTGATTTTGATTTTGATATTAAGGAAAAATTTATTTATAGTTTTTATCATAAAAATGAAACAATTAAAAACGACAATAAAATAGATGACTCTAAAGTCAATCCTAGTGCATATATTCAATTAGACATTAAGTCAAACAATAGATATGACTCAAATATATTAAGTTACTATAACAAGGTTAATATAGAAAATATTAAAAATATTTCAGGAAAAAATCTTTCTGAACAAGATCTTTTATATTTTAATTTTTTAAATCCAAAAAATGATTATATTTTATCAAGTAATTTAGATAAAAAAAGAGAAGATTTAACAAAAGAAAATTTAATATTTCAGATACCAAATAAAAAGTATACATTATGCAATAGATTTTTAACTTCAAACAAAAAAATAAATGTAAATAAAAATTATTTACAAAATGTTGTATATAATTCTAAGAGTCATAATTTTGATAACGCTATGAAAGAAAAAATAAAAATACAAGAAAATTTATCTGAAGTTTCTATTGACCAGTTAAATATTAATAGCGAAAATATTAGTCTAGACTTGAATTTTATACCTTTTAGTAGAAACTCTTCATATAAGTTTAATAGTTTTTATTATTTAAATATCGGATATTTAGTTGAAAAATATTGTATTGAAGAAAGTAAAAATATTCTAAAATCATCGAGTTTTTTCTACAATAAAGAAATAGAAAAAATCAATAGAGCTAGCAGTAATTTATTTATTGAAAACAATGTAACAATAAAAGACAATGCTGTAAGATATGGAAAAGAATATTTTTATATTGTTTACCCAACATATGTTGTATCAATTCCTACAAAGTTAGATTATCACTTTGTTGATAATTTTATTGTTTGTGATAGTCCTTATGTAACAAGTAAAATTGAATGTAAAGAATTTACAAGACCTTTACCTCCAAATTCAATAAGATTTAAATTTAATAAAAAAACTAATTGCTTAGACTTAACATGGAAAAAGCCTGAAAATCCTCAAGGCGATACAAAGGGTTATCAAATTTTTAAAAGAAATAATTTAAAAGAGCCTTATAGACTTTTAAAACAAATAGAGTTTTATTCTGAAAATGATTTTTATACAAGAAATAAAAACATAATTTCTGATGATGTTCATGATACAAAAGGACAAGAGATAAATTATTATTCTGATATGGAATTTAATCAAAATAAAATTCAAATATATACTATATGTTCATTAGATGCTCACGGTTATTCTTCAAACTATTCTACACAAATCGCTGTAATGTACGATTTTTATGAAAAAAAATGCATTACAGATCTAGTAAGTGAATCAGGTGCTCCTTTGCATATGCCTAATATTTTTATTAAGAGAAAAACAAAGTTTTTTGATAATGATGATTATATTACAACTAATTTACCTTTTGAAGAAAAAGTAAAAAAGTTTACTTTGTATGCAACACCTGAGTATTTTGGAGTTTTAGACGGAGAAAAAATAGAAAGAGTGTTAGAAGATAAATACAAGTTTAATATATATAAACTAGAAACAGGCGAAAATTTTGTAGATGATATAAATATTAAAAATTTTAGCAAAAAATAATTAACCTTTGTCCTAAAAGTAATATATTTATTTAAAAGTGAGGTACTTTATAAATGGGATTTTTAAATCACGCAACTAATAATATTATAATTGATGCAGTTCTTACAGAAAGAGGAAGAGAACTATTATCAAGAAATGATGGTTCTTTCAGCATTGAATCATTTGCTTTTGGTGATGATGAAGTCGATTACTCTTTAATTGAAAAATATGGGTTAGATATTGGAAAAGAAAAAATTGAAAAAAATACACCAATTTTTGAAGCTAATCCTAATGAAAATATTGCAATAAAACATCCACTTATTACTTTTTCAAATCCTTTACTTAGAATTAATCAAATTCCAAGTTTAAAATGGTCAAATACTGCTTCAGGAGAAACAAAAATTGAGCTTTTTGACACTGCACAAGGAACAGATATAACTGGAACTGAAAAACCTTTAATTATAAAAAATAATGTAAATACTGCAGGATTAGAGAATAACAGGCTTGATGAAAATATTACAGATAATACTTTTAATATTAAAGTACACGGTGCACTTTTAAAAATAAAAGATGAAACGCCTATTGATACTGATATTAATGGTATTGATACTTATTCTCTAACTAAAGACACAACTACTTTTGAAAGTGAATGGGATAATCAAACAAGCGTTTCTTTTACAGTTTTTTCAAATGGCGTTGTATCTGCTAGTGATTTTGAGAACTATTCAACTGTAGGTAATGCAAATAAAATTGTAACAAGTATTCAAATTTTAGGTTTATCATCAGGCGCAAAATTAGTAATTCCAGTACTTATTCAAAAAAGACCTACATCTTAATTACAAGGAAGCATAAAACATGACAGAAATAATCCCAGGATCATTTATTTCGATTAGCCAAAATAACGTAAATACTAGTAAATCATCAGTTCAGCAATTAGTTGACATTGTTCAGGTTGATATTGCTAGTGTAGATTCAGAAAATACGAGAAAATCTTATGAAGTCTTTACAAGTGGAGGAGTTAATTTAAATTCTATTACTAGTTCGTTATATCAAACTGTATACGATCAAGATTTTACTTTAGGGACTGCAAACCCTTTGTTTGACATATCAGTAGGTTCATTAGTTGAAGATGTAACTGTAAGTAATACAATTCGACCTGAAGTTAACACATTTCAAGGAACTTATGATGCAGGTGGAAAAATTACAGGCTTTTCAGATACTACTGCAATGGTTAGAGAAAAAGTAAACATATACAAGCAATTTGCACAAAATCTCTTAGGAGACTCAGACGCTGCCTTTTTTACTCCACATTCAGCTATTGCTGAAGAAGCTTTAGCTGAGGATAACTCTAATGCTGGAACCAGAGCAAAAAAAATTAGAGGTGCTGTGTTTTTGTGTTTTAGAAGATTATTTACAAGAGATAATATTTTTAAAGGCTCTTTTGGCATTAAACTTCATAAAAAAGCTTCTTTGTTATTTTCTGACTTTAGACAAACAGGTGACAGCAATAGAGCAACTGGAGAAAGTATTACAAATATAAATAGACAAGCAGATGCTAATTCTGGTGACAGTAATATTGCATATGTAGGTGATGATAGACTTTCAGAGACTAATTTAACAATTAGCCCAGTTGCAGGTGAAGTCTCAACGCTTTTAGACGACTCTGGCAATCATATTGGATTAATTTATTATGATAGTGGAATCATTATACTTGACGCAGAAAGAGTTTTTGATCCTGATCAAACAATTAGGGGTCTTATCGACAATACGACAGTTACTCCAACTGCTTCTGTAGATAATACTGGACCTTTCATGGTATACGGATATCAGAGCAGCCAAACTTCAGGTGACGCTTTATTTTATTACCCAGTATATACTGCTACAAGTACTAGTCACAGCTCTAGCTATACTGGGTTTGTACCAGTCAACTCTTCAAATGTTGCACAAACTGCAGTTAATTTATTTTACGATTCTAGCATACAAAGTGGATCTACAAAACCTTCAACATCGTATCCGATGTTAGTATCAGGATCTAGCGGGTTTTTAGCTAATAATACAGGATTTTATTCTGGTAGTACAATTGATGAATCTGCGGGTAAGAGGCTGTTTAATGGAAAGTTATATCCAGATTTTTGGGTAAGCGGAACTATTGATACAGTTGTTGATCATATATGTGAGACTAGATTTGGAAGAGGAAATCTTTCAGCAATTTCATTTAGAAATGAAACTGTTATTAATTCTAGTTTGATTTTCTGTAGAGCAGCACCTAATCAATTAAATTATTCAACAAACCCAACCTATACAGATAATGATGGAAATATTATCGTAACAGGTTCTAGTGTTAATAATGAGCCTTTTTCTTACGTAACAACAGTAGGATTATATGACCAACAAGGTAGTTTACTAGCAGTTGCTAAAACTTCTAGACCTATAGAAAAAAATCCAGAAACTGATCTTTCAATAAGAATTAGATTAGATTACTAATAAGGTTAAAGTAAATGACTTTTATACCTTTAAGAAATAAAAATTTTGTCAAAAACAGAATTAAAAATACTGTAAAGGTAAAATATAAAGATTCTGATTCTACAACTTTTGTTTATGATGACAATATAGATAGCAAGAGTATAATAAATTCAGAATATTATCAAAATATAAGTAATGAAGAATGTAATTTATTAAGTACAGATCCTAATTTAAATACAAAAAAAAGTCAAATTAATAGATTTTATTCAAGAATTAAAAATCCAAATTTAAAACCTGAAAGATATTTTCAATTTCAAAAATTATTAGTAGATAATGGCCTCACAAACGAAAATGTAAAAAAAAATAATTTTAAAAATCATTTTAAAATTGAAAAAATTGAACAAACATTTTTACCTGATAGTTTTGAGTTACAAAAATTGAATTTTGTTAAAAATAAATTATATAAAAGTTATAGAGAAGATTTTTCTTATGATTTTTATAATAACTTAAATAATGGATTTTGTAATTGGAATTCTATAAACTTTTTTTCTCAAAAGCTTACAAATGATAGACATCATAGTAATGCTATTGTTTGGCCAAATACAAAAACAACATCAGGTAATCAATATAATTTTTTAAATGATAGTTATTCTTTATCTTTTTATGTAAATCTTAGAAAAGAATATAACAGCTATGAAGATCCAGAATGTGTAATTCATATTCCAGACTGTTTGAATTTATATATAGTTCAAAGTAATGATACAGAAAAAAGTTACAGAATCGGTATTTCTTTAGGTAACAAAACTAAAGTAAAATTTAAGCAATTGTCTGATATTGTTTTATCAAATAATTCTGCACAAAAAAACAATACTGGAGATGCTTACGTTACGCAGAAATTAAATATTTTTAACAACAGGTGGTATAATATAGGTGTTAACGTTTTTGAAAAAACTGCAACATCTAGAGATATTCAAATATATATTGATGGAATTTTAGCATCAAGCTTTGAATTAAATATTACAAAAGAGAATATCAATCCAACAAATAGTTTTATTTGCTTAGGGAACAAAGTAGACTATACTAATATTAGCGACTTAAACTATGATCAAATTTTTTATTATATGTTTGGTTCTAAATTTTCAAATTCAGATGTATTAAACTCTCCATTTGTTAGCAAAGATATTAATCTAGGAAAAAATAATGCCTGGAATGATATAGGAAATTATAATATACAAGATTTAACTGATGTTACATTTAGTGAACTTTTATCTAATAATTGTGAATCATTTCATGGTGAAATACATGATATAAGAATATATAGTCAAATTCAGTCTGATGAAAAATTTCTAGAAATATCTAAAAAATCAGTTCAAAGTATAACAAACGAAGTCAATAATAACCAACTTTCTTTTTATGTTCCAGTTTTTTATATTCCTAGTTATACAAAAAGAAGAAGTGCTTTTAATGCAAACTCTGATGTTTATAGTTTAAAATATTCATGTTTGTACAATCCTTTTTTAGCAAATACTTGTGGAGGATTTGAATCAAATGCAGAAAATTATTTAATTGAATTTATTAATGAGACAAAACCAAATGTTATTATAGGTGGTGCTGATACTTCAAATGTGCATAAAGAAACTTTTGCTAGTTCTTTATCTAATTTAGTTGATTCTGCAGATGATATTAATGATATTAAAACTGGAGTAACTGCTAAATTTATTTACAATAAAAATTTTAATGATCCTACTCCTCATGCAAACAAATCAGCAAATCTAAGTAGAAACTTAACTTATAGAAACTTGCTAATACTACCTAATGATAACGGTTTACAAGAAGTTGATTTTTCTATTATTAAGACATTTATAGATAATATTAGTCTAGAGACAAATAAAAGTAAGTTTGAAAGTAATAAAGAATATAATATAAGTACTGAAGATATTTTTTCAGATGATTTATATCTTAAATCATGGAGTCTAAATACAAACAATGCAAGATTCGTCCCTAATATTTCTGCGGATAATTCTAAAACCTTTACTATTAATAGAAGCAACGGTAATAAAAAATTTAAATTTACTAAAGATAGAGTCTTTAACTTAAGTAATATAATTTTTCACGATAATAGAATTTCTAATATAGAAAACTTAAAAACAAATATTACAGAGCAATTATATCTTAACGAGTTAGATTATTTTAACACTAGAATATATAACGTAACTGAAAGTAATCCTGTTACTAGAAACTATAAACAAGATCTAGAAAATACAAATTTTAATTCAGATAATGTTTATCTTACAGAAAGTATATTAAATAATAACGTAAGCTATTTTAAACTTCCACTCCCGTATTCTGTAATTAATAGAAATAATGATTGTATCTTTACTAGTATTTTTGACATTTCTAGTCAAATTTACAATAAAAAAATAAATAAAAGAACTTTTTCTATTAAAGACAATAGTTTATCGACCACTAATAATAATGTCAGTTTGACTTTTAAAGATGACGAAACAGGAGTTTTATATAGAAGTGATTGTTTAACTAAAGTTGCTGAATGGAACTATGTTGGACATTTATTTTATAAAGAAGGAATTGTTTGTATTAATAGACCTGAATTGACTTATTTTGGTGAAACAGATTTTGAAGTTGAGTTTGAAACAGATTTTAGTATGTTTGTTAATGAGATAAATATCCCTGCTGATATCGGAATGTTTGATGTTTCAAATAATAAAACATATAATGCTGACTTAAGATATGATGAAAGTGCATTTAACTCTGAAGAAAGTTTTGTTTATATTACAGATATAAACTTACATGATGAGAATCTAAATGTTGTTGCTCGAGCAAAACTTGCTAGACCTGCAGCTAAGAAAAAATCAGATTCTATTCTCTTTAGACTTAAAATGGACTATTAATGGAAAAAACAGAATACAGTATTGGATTAGATATTTCTACTTCTATTGTTGGTATGTCACTTTTTAAAGGTGATAATCTTATTAAATTAATGCATGTTGACTTGACAAAGACGAAGTGCATGTTTGACAAAGCAAGTAAATTTGAAGAAGAGTTTGTACAAAAAATAACTACAGATACTTCAGGAAATGAAATAGACATAAAATATATTTACGTAGAAGATACCTTACAAAGTTTTAGTAGAGGTTTATCTTCTGCTAGAACATTAATGCAATTATCAAGATTTAACGGAATTGTTTCAAATATAGCGTTTAGAATGACGAAAATTAAGCCTGTTTTTATTAATGTAAATACAGCTAGGAAAACATTAGGTATTAAAATAGATAAAAACAGTAATAAAGACAAAAAAGAGCAAATTATGGATTGGGTTGATGGAGATTTAGGTGGATATAATTGGCCGACAAAAATTATTTCACGTGGGCCTAATAAAGGACATGTAAAATATGAAAAATTTTGTTATGATATAGCAGACGCATATGTAATTTGTAAAGCTGGTATCATAATAAAAAATGAATAAATTAAATAAAAGATTAGACTTTTTCGATAGTTTTTTAAAAAATTATCATTTATCAAAGGATGGTGTAAATTTAAATATTTGGTGTCCTTTCTGTAATAATCCAAACAAACATAAACTTAAATTAGCAATACACTTAGAAAAGTGTTTTTGGCATTGTTGGGTTTGTGGTAAAAAAGGATCTAATGTACCTTATCTTGTAAGTAAATTAAACAAAAGTGTTAAAATACCGGAAGGTTTGTTTTATAAGCGAAATAATTCAAATAGCTTTGATTTATTTGGTGAAGAAGAAGTTATAGAAGAGTTAGATCCGGTTTTTCTACCTGAAGGTTTTGAGTTTTTTTTAGATAACTTTAATCCTTCTTCACCTGATGCTAGAGAAGTTTTTAAATATGCATTAAAAAGAGGTACTAGTAAACATAAACTTTGTATGTTAAGAATGGGATTTTCTACCTCCAATGATTTTAGAAGATTTTTAATTTTACCTTCTTATGATGAAAAAGGAGAGTTAAACTATTATGTTTCTAGAAATATTGATGTTGATACAAGTTGTGGTTACAAGTATAGAAATGCTACAATACCTAAAAAGCACATTATATTTAATGAAATTAATATTAATTGGAATATTCCTTTAACAATTGTTGAAGGTCCTTTAGATTTGTTAAAAACTAATGACAATGCGACGTGCTTGTTAGGATCTTCTCTTACAGAAGATATGCTTCTTTTTAAAAAAATTGTCCAAAATAAAACAGAAGTAAAACTAGCATTGGATAGTGATGCATATTCTAAAGCAATTAAAATAGCAAAAACACTTTCAGCATATGATATAAAAGTAGATATTCTAGATACAAGAGGCCCTAGTGATATTGGTGATATGTCTAGAGATCAATTTAACAAAATTTATAACGAATCTAAAGAGTATACAGAAGAAGACTCGTTGTTATCAAAAATAAGAATGTTATAGGAAAATTAAATGTTTAAATGCGCTCATATAAGTGATGTACACTTTAGAAGTTTAAAAAGACATGACGAGTACAAAAAAGTTTTTACGGATCTTTTTTTAGAATTAAATAAACTAGACTTAGACTGTATTTTTATAGGTGGTGATATTGTTCACTCTAAAACTCAAGGTATTACACCAGAGATTATTGATATTTTGACATGGTGGTTTAATAGTTTGGCAGATATTGCTCCAACACACGTTATCTTAGGAAATCATGATGGATTAATTTTAAATGAAGACAGACAAGATGCAATATCTCCTATTTTAACTGCTATAAATAATCCTAATATTTATCTTTATAAAAAAAGTGGTGTATATTCAACAGGAGTAGAAGGATATAATTGGTGTGTTTTTAGCTGTTTTGATGAAAAAGGCTGGGAAGATGTATACCCGGTTGAAGATGAAATTAATATTGCTTGTTTTCATGGTGCCGTTTTAGGATCTTCAACTGATGTAGGTTGGGAACTTGAAGGAGAAGTAGGTTTATCGTTTTTTAAAGACTATGATTTTGGATTTTTAGGAGATATACATAAAACTCAGTATCTTGATGATGAAAAAAGAATATGTTATCCAGGAAGTACAGTTCAACAAAATTATGGTGAAGATATTAAAAAAGGATTTGTGTATTGGGAAATTAACAGTAGAAATGATTTTAAGTCGACTTTTGTACAGATAAAAAACCCACATCCATTCTTAACTATTGACTGGCAAGGATCTGTTGAAGATACAATAGATTTTGCTAGACCAGTTAAAAAAGGTGTTAGATTTAGAATTAGATCAGAATATGGATTATCTCAAGCTGAAATTAAAATTTTACACTATTATTTAAAAAATGACAAAGAAGCATATGAAATAGTATATCAAGTTTTAAATAGTGCTAAAGACAAAATAAAAGAAAGTAGTACTATTCAAAAAAATTCTCAGATTAATATTAGAGATAAATCTACAAGAATTAAAATTTTAAATGACTGTTTTGAAGGTTTAAATGAAAAAACTTTAGAAAGATTAGATAATCTATTTGCTTTAAATTTAGATAAAATTCCTGATACACTTTCAGATTCAATAGGTAAAAAATGGTCTATTAATACACTAAGTTTTGACAATACTTTTTCATATGGAAAAAATAATTTTATTAATTTTGATAAATTAAGTGGTGTGGTAGGTATTTTTGGAAATAATAGGGCTGGTAAATCATCAATTCCTGGTACATTAATGTATACATTATTTAATGCTACTGATAGAGGAAGCTTAAAAAATCACGATATAGTTAATATTAGAAAAGGCTTTTGTAAGTCTGAAGCAATGATAACAATAGGAACTGGTCAGTATTTAGTTTCTAGAGAATCAATTAAAAAGACAAATAACAAAAATATCACTTCAGCGACAACAAAGCTTAATTTAACGTCGCTAAATAACAATATAGACGAGAGCGAAGAGCAAAGAAGAGAAACAGAAAAAATACTTAGAAATTTAATTGGAACGTCTGAAGACTTTCTTTATACATCATTTGCATCTCAAGGTGAAATGAATACTTTCATTAAAGAAAAGACTAGTGCAAGAAAAAATGTATTATCTAAATTTTTAAACTTAGACATATATGATATGCTTAGTAAAGAATCAAAAGATGATTATATTGTTCTTAAAAATAAAGTTAAAAATTTAAAAGAAAAAAGCTGGGATGACTTAATAATATCTAATAATAAAGAAATATTAGATACTAAAGAAAAAATTAAAATGTTAGAAGAAGAAAGTGAAAACTTAAGAAAAAATGAAATAAACTTAAATGTTCAATTAGATAGAGTAATTAAAAATACTAAAAAACACCCGTCAGGTCACACCAAAACTTCAGCAGAAAGTGAACTAATTTATTTAATTGCAAAATCAGAAAAGCTAGGAAAAGAAAAGACAGACCTAGAAAACAAATTAAAAAGTAACAAAGAAGCATTAGAAAAATTTGAGTTATTTAAAGAAAAATATCCAATTGAAAGTTTAAATAATGATAAAGAAAAATTAGATTCTTTAAATAAAAAGCTGCAAAGCTTAAGAAGCCATAAAAATTTAATAAATGTTTCTGCAAAAAATGCTAAAGATCAGTTAAAAATATTAGATCAGGTTCCTTGCGGTGATGAGTACCCAACTTGTAAATTTATTAAAAATGCTCATAGCTCAAAAAGTGAAATACAAGAAATTAATAATCAATTAAAAGAAGTAGAAGTTTCTATTTTTGAATATAAAAATTTAGTTGAAAAATTAATTAACGAAGGTATTGAACAAAAAATAAAAAAATATAATGATATTTTAGCAAAAGAATATCGATATCAAGTAGATCAAAAATCTTTATACTCAAAAATAGAAACTTCAGAAGTAAAAATTAATGCATCTTCTCAAGAAATACTAAAGTTAAAAGATTTAATTTTAGAGTTAGAAAATTTCAACAGTGAAGATTTAATCAAAAAAGAAAAATCCTTGAAAACAGAATTAAAAGAGAATAATAATAAGTTAAGCAATAATAAACACGAGTTATTTAAGAATCAAAAACTAATATTTTGTCTAGAAGAAGAAATACTAAATTTACAAAAAGAAAAAGAAGAATACTCAAAATTAAATGAAGAATACAAAATTCATGACTTATTTTCTTTAGCAGTATCTAAAAAAGGCATTCCTACAATGCTTATAAATTCTTGTTTACCTTTAATTAATAAAGAAATTTCTGATATTTTAAGTGGTGTTACTAATTTTAAAATTGAAATTGCAGAAGATGAAAAAGGTAATAATTTAAATGTATTTATTGACTATGGTGATTCAAAAAGAGTTATTGAATGTGCAAGTGGAATGGAAAAAATGATGGCTTCTATTGCAATACGTGTAGCTTTAATTAATATTTCATCTTTACCTAAATCTGACGTATTTATTATTGATGAAGGTTTTGGTGCACTAGACTCTTCTAATGTTGAAGCTTGTGGAAGATTACTAAGTAGTTTAAAAAAATATTTTAAGTCTATAATAATAATATCTCATATTGATGGGATAAAAGATATTGTAGATAAAAATATTGAAATAAGTATTAAAGGTAAAGACTCTTATGTTCGATTTGAATAAAGGATGGGAAAAAATTGATAACGAAACTGAAGAAAAAATTCAAGGTATTGCAAGATTTATCAGACCTATTGTTTTTGATTTTTGTCCTATTAGTTGTGATTCTTGTGGAGAGGCAATTGCAACAGTTGAAGACGTACAAATGATGAAAAAAGAAAAAGTTTGCGAACAATGTTATGACATGTTCTATTTTACAAACAAAAACAAATGGGAAGAAGGTTGGCGCCCTAAATTAAAAACTGTAGATAATTAATATTTATCTCTATACAAAAGGTTAATAATATGGAATACGATTTAATAACAAAGCTTGGTAACTGTATTGATAATGTGTACAATAACTATGCTGAGTCTAGTGATAGAAGAACTGTGGCGAAAGTCCAAGATGATCATCTTGTAATTGAATACAGAACTATTTTAAGAGTTGCAAAAGATCAGGAATTAGAAATGCAAATGGATTTAGTCAAGTCTGAATCTAAACAAATGATTGATTCTAGACTCAGAACTATTAAAAGTTGTTTTAAAGAAGATGCAGGAAGAGCTTTGAAAACTAAAAAAGTAATGGATTTTGATAATATAGAAACTTTAACTGTAAGTCCTTATAATCCTGTTAGAACATTAAAATACACATTTTCAGTAGGCTATGAGGTCTCTTAAAAATGGCACAACGTTTATCTAGAAATGGACAAATAAATGAAATCATAAAATGCGGTAAAGATCCGGTTTATTTTATGAACAAGTATCTCAAGATACAACATCCGATGAGAGGTTTGATACCTTTTAAAACTTTTCCATTTCAAGATGACTGTGTTAAAGAATTTAACGATCATAGATTTAATATAATTTTAAAAAGTCGACAATTAGGTTTGTCTACACTTGTTGCAGCATATTCAGTTTGGCAAGCAATATTTTACAAGGAAAAAAATATATTAATTATTGCTACAAAACTTGCAGTTGCACAAAATTTCATAAGAAAAGTAAAGACTTATATAAAGTCTATGCCTAAATGGCTCCTTGTTCCAACGATTACTGCTAACAATAAACAACAAGTAGAATTTTCAAATGGCTCACAAATTAAAGCTGTACCAACATCAGAGGATGCAGGACGTTCAGAAGCACTTTCTTTATTAATTGTAGACGAAGCTGCATTTGTTAGAAACTTTGACGAATTATGGATGGGATTATATCCTACACTTTCTACAGGTGGTCGTGCTATATTGTTATCTACTCCAAACGGCGTAGGTGGTCAATATCATGAAATTTATACTAAAGCTGAAAGAAAAGAAAACAAATTTAATCCTATAAAACTTATGTGGGATGTTCATCCTGAAAGAGACGATGATTGGTTTAATAAAGAAACTAAAAATATGTCTCAAAAACAAGTAGCACAAGAGCTTTTATGTGACTTTGCTTCTTCAGGTGATACTTTTCTAACAAATGAAGTCTTAGAAAAAATAAGACTTTCTACTAAGGCACCTATTGAAAAAAGTGGACCTGAGTATAATGTTTGGTATTGGGAATATCCTTTAGAAGGAGTAAATTATATTTGTTCTGCTGATATTGCAAGAGGTGATAGTGGTGACTATTCAGCGTTTCATATTATAAACACTAAAGATAATTCTATTGCTGTAGAATATAAAGGTAAAATACCACCAGATCACTTTGCATCTTTACTGTATGATATTGCTAGAAGATTTAATAATGCAATAATATGTCCAGAAAATAACGCTTACGGATATTCTGTATTAACTAAATTAAGAGACTTAGCATATAAAAATATTTATTTTACGTCTGAAAAAGAAAAGTACAAATTTTTATATGGTGAAGGTACAAATATAGGTAAAGCAGGATTTACTACAAGTAAAGAAAGTAAAGAAAAAATTCTTGCTAACTTTGAAGAATCTTTAAGAAATAATAGACTTAAAACATATTCTCAAAGACTTCATGCAGAGTTAAAGACTTTTGTTTGGAATGGCAAAAAAGTAGGTGCAATGAAAGGATATAATGATGATCTTATTATGTCACTTGCTATTGGATGTTGGATAACAGATAGTAATTCTAGTTCTTATAATGTCGAACAAATAAAACAAGCAGACTCTTTACTGAAAGGTATGGAAGTTAACAATACACAGGCAAAAGATACAATAATGTCACCTTTTTATACAAACAGGCATAATGTTGTTAATCCGTTTATTCCTGTTTATATGCCTGACAATAAATTTTCAGGAAAAGAAATTACAAAAAAGAATCCTCTAGGTGATTTATCCTGGCTCATAGGAAAATAAATAAATGGCACAAGAAAATAATTCAAACTTATTTAAAAAGTTAACAGACCTTTTTAGATCTGGTCCTGTTGTAAGAAGAAAAGTAAAGAAATTTAAAGGTAACAGTACTTCTAAATCTTCTTTAGAAATTTTTAAAAAAGCACATAGTGATGTTTACAATAGCACACTATCTGCTTACGGATCTTATGATCGAATGGCTAGATACTCAGACTTTTCAGAAATGGAAGCTACACCTGAGATTAACTCTGCATTAGATATCTACTCTGAAGAATGTGTTTCACCTGATGTTGAAGGTCAAGTTTTACATATTTACTCAGACAATAGAATGATTAAAAAAATCCTAGAAGAACTATTTTATGATGTTCTTAACATTGACTTTAATCTTGTAATGTGGGTTAGAAATCTATGTAAGTATGGAGACTTTTTTCTGTTTAACGATATTCACCCAGAGTATGGTGTAATTAATTGTTTTCCAATTCCTATTGCTGAAATTGAACGCGAAGAAGGATTCGATCCAGATGATCCTGCTGCTGCTAGATTTAGATGGGTTACACAAGGTAATCGCGTTTTGGAAAACTGGCAAGTATCTCATTTTAGGCTCCTCGGAAATGACGCATTTTTACCTTATGGATCTTCTGTTTTAGAAGGTGCAAGACGTATTTGGCGTCAATTAATCTTAATTGAAGATGCAATGTTAGTTTATCGTGTTATTAGATCTCCTGAACGTCGTGTTTTTTATATTGATGTAGGTAATATTCCACCAGAAAATGTTGCAGATTATCTTGAACAAGCACAAACATCACTTAAGAGAAATGCTGTAGTAGATAAATCAACAGGACAAGTAGATTTAAGATATAATCCACTTTCAGTAGATGAAGACTATTTCTTACCTGTTCGTGGAGGAGACACCGGAACACGTATTGATACTCTAGCAGGTGGTTCAAATACAACAGCAATTGAAGATGTTGAGTATATTCAAAAGAAACTTTTTGCTGCTTTAAAAATTCCTAAAGCATACCTTGGATATGACGAAGATATTGGTGCTAAAGCAACGCTAGCTCAAGAAGATATTAGATTTAGTCGAACAATTCAGAGAATTCAAAAAACTATTATTTCTGAATTAAATAAACTTGCAATGATTCATCTTTATACACACGGTTATAGTGAAGAAGATTTAATGCAGTTTGAATTGAAATTAAGTAATCCTTCTTCTATTGCACAACAACAAAAACTAGAACTTATTAGAACAAAGTTTGAAATTTCAGGATCTGCGCCTGAAGGTTTACTTGACAGGGAATGGATTCGTAAAAACATTTTAGATTTAAATGATGATGAAATAGCTAGAATTGAAAGAGGTAAAGAAAAAGATAAGCTTCGCGACATGGAACTTGAAGGTGTTCAGTTACCTAATGATAACCCATTTAGCTTTGGCGATGAAAGTGAACAATCACCAGAAGGTGGCGGTGGCGGTGATGATATGGGTGGTAT
>CEUJ01069778.1_pt1 | contig 16324 bp, 2 predicted proteins | sample 361531 | NCBI WGS metagenome assembly CEUJ01 (sample SAMEA2622842, study PRJEB7988) | marine metagenome | biome: marine biome (ENVO:00000447); feature: marine epipelagic mixed layer (ENVO:xxxxxxxxx); material: "saline water (ENVO:00002010), including plankton (ENVO:xxxxxxxx)" | depth 140 m | reverse complement strand
AGAAGGAAGCCGATGCGATTGCTAAGATTAATGCGTTGTCTGACGGATCTGAGAAGGAGGAAGCAAAAGTAAAAATATGGAACGACTATTTTAAAACTTTAACAAGTGCAGACCAAGATACGAGAAAAGGTGCTATGGTTATTATACAAAATAATAAGATTGAATATAATAGTATATTAGGTAGAATAATTAGAGACCATTTAGACAAAAAAAATTCATCAAAAAATTTGCAACTAGAAAAAGTAGAAGGAGAACAAAACGATAACAATGAAATAAAAAAAAAACTAAGACATTGTTATTTATTACTTGTAAATTATTTTAATAGAATATATGAAGGATATATGATTAATAAAACATTAAAAGAATTAGAAATTAGAGCAAAGGCAAAAAATAGAAAACCTAAATTACCATTCGGATATGAATATGGAGAATCTTCATTAGTAGAATTATTTTGTTATGATTATTTAAATCCGACAAAACTAGACAAAGACAATTTAATACAAAGTACGTTTTTAGATAAAAAATATGAAGACGAGGAGGGACGGAATAATATGGAGAAAACAATAGGAGAATTTTTAGATTCTCCAGATAAAAATTTATCAATAATTTTAGCAATAGATACTAATAAAGAAAAAGGCGAAAATGAAATACTTAATTCTGAAGAATTTTATAATGCTACTATTTACAATGGCATAAGGAATCAATTAAAATTATATAAAACAAGAGAACCGATGACAGATTTATATAAAAAATTTAAAACAACACTAATAGAAGATTTATTTAATATCACCATAGGAAAAACTATAGAAGAATATAAAATACCCCTAGAAAAACAAAAATCAATGAAATTAAGTCCAATGGAATTAACAAATGTTTTGAGTACAGGATTATTAAAACCATATTCATTAAAAAACTCAGACCTTAATAAATATTTTGATAAATTTATGAATAAGAATTTTATACCAGGAGCACTACTAGGGGGAGTGGTGGGGGGCAGAAGTAATAAAATAATAAATCAGAATATTAGAGTAAAAGAGTTAAGTAAATTAAAAAAATTATACAAGGAATTATATAAAAAATAAAAAAAATGAAATATAAAATTTAAATAAATTCGTAATCACCATGTAAAACATGCCAATAATAAGTATTAGAAGAGGTTTTCATAGATATAAGTTGAACAGATTGCCCAGATTTAATAAATTTAATTTTTTTTTGTGAAACAGTAGTTAAAAAATCAGTATTATAACCACCCATAAAAGTAGAATCAATAGTAATATAAAATCCATTTTTATATGTTTCAAAAGAATCACCAACTAGTAGAGTTTTTTTTTGTCCAGATTTATTTTCTAAGTCAAGTGTAATATTTTTATTTTGAGTTAAATTTGTATTTAATTGAAATAATATAATTTCAGAATTTAATGATAATATATTAGTACCAGATTCATTAATAATATGTGTATTTAATAAGAGATTACTTGGTGCTTGATTTGTAATTAAATGTGTCATAGATTCATATTGTGTATTATTAACATTAGGTTGATAAACAGCACCGGAATCATTTGTATTAATTAAATTTCCAGAATTATCGGTTTCAAAAATATCGGTACTATGAAAATGACCACTAATAATTTGCCAATATTTATTACCATTACCATATACAGAATTATTATTAGAAATAACAGACATAAGTTTAATAGATTGTCCTGTAGAGATAAATTTAATATTCATAAAAATGGGTCCAGTACCATTAACATCTAAAAAGTTGCTATATAAAATAATATTATGATTATTAATATATTTAGAAACAGATTGTCCCATAAGAATGGTTTTTTCAACACCGGTTTTTTGTATATTAGGTAAAACAATATAAATATCATTAGTGAGATTTTGAGTAATTTCAATAATAGAAATATTAGTATTAACATTAGCAATATTATAACTGGTGTTATGATTATAAATAAATTGTTCATTATTTTGTAAAATAAGATCGTCATGAGTAAGTTTTAACCATTGAGAATTATGATTAAAATATAAATTATTAGAAACATAAACTAATTGATTGGAATTTGTAGTAGGTAATTCATTTAATTTAGTAAAATTAATGGTGGATAAATTAAGATTATTATTAATAGTGATATCTTTTTTTGCAAGTAAATTTTCGTCAATATTTATATTACTTTTAACAGAAATTAATTCATTTTTTTGAAAAACAAAAGGATATAAGCCTTTTCCACCAACATATTTATAAAAACTAATATAGGGAGGATAAATTGTTGTTATATGTTGTGTGGCAGGTAAATTAGAATTAATAGAAGTATAAAAAGTAAGAACACCTGTATCATTATCTAAAACCCAATTACTTTCATTTACATTTAATTCTATAAAAGAAAAATTTTGGCGATTATATCTATATAAAATATAATTATAAGAACCATTTGGATCAAAATTGTAAGGAATAGAATCTTCTAAAAGATCTAAATAAAAAGATATTTGAATAATATTATTATTTGTATCAGTAATTTTACTTCCTGGTATATAATGCATAGGTATTTTAACAAATTTACGAATAGTATTAGTAGAATCTGTTTTACCAACTAAACTATTAATAATATTATTATTATTATCGTCTAAATTAGAAGATTGAAAAGACGTTGAAAGATAATTAGGAATTGAATCACGTAAAATATTATTATCAAAAATATTAAAACGACTATTAATAGAATTACCAAAAATAATATTAGGTTCTTGAAGAGTGGATTCTTGAATAAGAGTAGTTGGTTTGCCTAATATTTTTTTATAAATATAATTAATTTTATGAGAATCAGTAAGCATTATTATATATATATAATATTATTTATATATAATATGTTGTTTATAATAAAAATATAAAAATATAATATATATATATATAAATGAATAAATTATGTATCTTATTGTTAATTTTAATATGTATATTAATAGTAAATAATACAAAATCATTTAACAAAAAAGTAATAAAAAAAGGGGGTAATATGATAAAAAATATAAATAATAAAACAACATATTTTACAATAAAAATAAATAAAAATCAAGATGAAGAAGAATATAAGGAGCCAGAAACAAATTGGTTTAGAAGTGATAAACATTTTAAAAAAAGAGAAGAGGCACAGGAATATTGTAAAAATAATGGTACTATGTTATTAGAATCTCGTAAAGCAAAAACAGGTTCAAATTTAGGAATAGACGCATGGTATGAAAATGATTTTGGATATTCTCATAAATTAGGAGAACAAACAGGCGTTGCAAATGCAGAAAATCCGAATGGTCCAGCAGTATGTTTAAATAAAAAAATATATAATAGATCATTTACTAGTGAAGGAAGCATAATAATAGCAGAGGGAATAAATATAAAAATAACAGAAGATAAAAAAAAACATAAAGACGTACCTGATAAAAATATATGGGAAATTAAATTAAAAGAAGGAAAATTTAAAATTAATAATACATTATATAAAATAACATTAGGATATAATATAATTCAGAATATTACTGAAATGACAAATAATGTTAATACAACAATAGGAGAAAAAAAGAAAATATTTGAATATGATAATAAAGGTTATATATTAGAATTAGTTAAAAATAAAAATATATTTAATATATATTTTAATGATACTAGTAATAATAATTTAGGAAAAATATATTTATTGTTAGATAAAAGTGGATTAAATTTAATAGCAAAATCAGAAAAACAAATAAAAGAAGAAAATTTAATAAAAACAGAATTTATAATAGAACCGTATAAATTAAATTTATTTAATGATAATAATGAAATAATAACTCATTATGAAAATTTTGTAAATAATTTTAATTATGAAAAATTTAATTTATTATTTTCATTACATTTTAAACATATTATAATTCCTAAAATATATAATTATAAAAATTCAAATAAATTAACTAATAATTCTGAAATATATAATATATATCCAACAAATTGGATAGCAGGACCGAATCCCGAACCCAGCAGTGGTTCTGAATTAAGATTTAAAGATAAAACAGCAGATATAAGATATAGTAATTTATATGAAAATGAAAATAATCTTCATTTATTAATATCAGAACCATATAAAACAACAGATGTTAATATAACAACAAAATCAAAAATAGTTAATAATAATGAGTCTGGTGCTTTATGGAGATTTATATATAATAGTAATGATAAAACATACGAAATAAAAAATGTGAAAACAAATTTATCAATATTACAACAAGTAATAGAAAATTCAAAGAAATTTTTTACAAATTATATGAATAATAAAAATATAACTTTTAAACAAAATCAAGATAAAAAAATAACATTGGAAGAAGTAGAAAATAAACCAGATTATTATAATTTAACATTTACATGTACAATAGATAATAAAGAAGTGAAAATGTATTTATCAACAAGTAATTGGAGTGGAATATTGGTAGCACGAATTGCTGATAATACATTTAGAAAAAATGATAAATTATTAAATGCTTTTGTAATAAAATTAAATGAAGAAGATAATAGAGTACCAGATACAATATTATTAAGACAACAAATGTTAGATTTATCAGACGATGATTTAAATGAAATAATTAATAATACAGTAGATAAAAATAAAAAAATAGATGAAAAATATTTAAAAATAGAAGATAATATATCAAAAGATTATATAAATAATATTTTATATAAAAAATATTATGAAAAATTAGAATTTGATAATAAAAATACAATATTAGAAAATTTAGAAAAGAATGTAAATTATTTAAAAGAAAAAATGTTTAATTCAGAATTAGTAGAAAAAAAAATAAATAATATTTTAGAAAATTCACCTAATATTGAAAAAACAATAGAATATATTCAATATATATTTAATATTAAGAGATATACACAACCAAAATATTATTATAGTAATCCAGTAGGTGATATTTTAACGATTGGTAATAGTAAATTTAATATTCATAATTTTATTATAAAAATAGAAGAAAAAATGGAAAATGAAAAAAAAAAATATGTATTGGTAATAGGTTTTATTAAATATTTAAATAATATAGAAATATCTTTACATAATATTAAAAATAATAAAAATAATTTTCCGTCAAAAATAAATTTCAAATTAGAATATAATAAACCATATTTAAATGTATTAGTATCTTATTTAAAAAAAAATACAGATATGGAAGATACAGAAGAAGTTAGTGGTTATTTAGATATAAATGGTAATATAATAAAAAAACAAAAAGAACAAAAAATAGAAGAATTTAGAAAACTAACTAAAGATATAAATTTTGAAATATATTTTCCAGCATATATAAATCCATGGTTTTCGGTAGGAACAATAGATAATATAAATGTAGATACAAATTTAAATAAATATGATTTAATGAATAATAGTTTTTTAGATAAAATACATACTTCAAATAAAAAAATAGAAAATATTAGATATAATAATAAAAATGAGGATGGTGATTTACATATATTAAGTACTTTACAACCAACAAATAAATATAATACAATAACTGGATTAAATAATAAAATAGATTTTACTAATAATGATTCATTAATATTTAATATAAAATTAAAAAAACAAAATAATACTGAAGAAAATGAAGATATTGAAAATTATTTAAGATATGATAAACTTTATTATATATTTAATCATTATAAAGTAGGAGAAGTACAAGGTCGCGAGCATACAGTTATGGCTAGTTGTGGTTTTGTTCATCATAAGGCGCATTGGTGTGGAGGGAAGCATACAGGACATAATCTAGATATGTATTTATTAAATTCAAATTATATTAAAAAAGATTCACATACTAGTCATTTTAAATTTGATCCATTTAATTCAGATAAAGAATATTTAGAATATGGAGATGAGGTATGGATTGGGTATAATCATCCAAAAGAAAAAAATCAATTATTAAGTTGTAGTGGAAATGGTGTATATATTAATTTTAATCATAGAACAGGAGAAAAAACAGGAAATAATTGGACTGATACAACATTTGAAAATCCAACAACAGGTGGATTTCCAGATTATAAAAATGGATTAATAAAAATAATATCACCATTAGGAAAAACTGGAAAAGTATTAAAAAAGGATAAATTTATTTTACAATTTAGAAATGGATATTATTTAAGAATAAATACTTTAAATAGAACAACAATGGGTAGTGGTAGAAGTCCTAATGGTTGTGGAGATAAATTATTTGCAGGTGTAAGGGCAGATCCAAATGAAAATATTGAAACCCAATTATGGAGTATAGTTGAAACAACTACAAAATTAATAGATGAAACAACCGGAAATGCACTATCATTTGACGAATATTTTAAAAATGAATATAGTAATTTAGAGTTATTTAATATTAAGGGAAAAAATGAAACTTTAAAAATAGATTTAATAAATAATAATTTATTAATAAGAGAATATGATATAAAATATATTAAGGATAAAAAATTTAATGAATCATTAGAACATATAAATAATGTAAATACAATTTGTGATATTCCTTTTCCAATTTCTATTTATGAAAATATTATATTTGATTTTGTACCAATGAAAAATCAATATAGTTTAACAATTCATAATGGAAATAAATTTATAAATTATTTTGTAAATATAGATTTATATGAAATAACACGTAATACAATAATAAATGTAAGTAATAATATAGAATTACAATATAAATTAATTACTCATAATCCAATAGTATATATATTTGATAAAATTCCTATAAATAATAAAAAAGAAAAAATAGTTGAAAAAATAAGAACCCGTAAGGGAACTCGTATTGATTATAATTTTGATATTTCAAAAAATTATTTTGGAACAAAAATAAAAAATAATTTTTATAAATCAAATAGAATTGATAATTTATATTTAAGAATAAGTAGTGAAACAGAAGAATTAACAGATAAATTAGATCCTCAAACAATATTATGGAATAAAACATATAATTCAGTTTATTCTAATGATTGGAATTGTGATGCAGATTGTATTGAAAAAATGAAAACAAAAAAAAATAAACATTTAAATATAAAAAAAACTCCCCAAACGGTAATATATGAATTTAATAGACCAATTAATATAACGGAATTGCGTTTTAATTTAGATGAAGATAAAAAAAAAACAATGAAATTTGAATATTTTGATGAACAAGAAAATATATATAAAAAAATATTAGAAGTACCTATTATTGATAATTTAAAAAATACAAAAAAACATTTACCTAATAATGAAATAGTAGCATATAAATTTAGATTTTCAACAAATAATTCAGAAGATCCAGCTAATATATATAATATTTTAATGAATGGTAAAATAGGAAGAACATTTCCACATTTTAGTAATAGAAATATAGGTATTGGTCATATAAATAATAATAATAATAAACCAAAAAATAGAGTTTTTGTAAATTATATTACTGATAAATATGGTACTTGGATAAAAGTAGGTATTTTTAAAGCAAATGCTATGGATTCAATTAAAAAAGATATAAAAACATTTCATAATTTATCAGTTGCTATGGAACAAGATACAATGTCAGCATTTTCAGCAGATTTTGGAGAAATGGAACCTTCGGAAGTAAGAATTTTAGGTGCAAAAAATTTTAATAATTGGGAAGAAACAAGAACAATAGATTGGATATATAAAAATACAAAAACTCCAATAGGTAATTATAGAAAATGGAAAAACTTTTTTAATAATACACATTTTGGAGCTCTTGCATCTGCTGATTATGGATTTGAAATAGATGGAGCTTATGATGGTAGAGGTAGATGGATAAATGATAAACTAAAACATATTAGAGTAAGTGATTACTCTTATAATAATAATTCAGAAGCTTATAATACTAGTGATAAAATAATAAAATTTGGAGATACAAGTGGAGATAATCAATTATATGTTAATGGTAATGAAGAACAAATGAATGGACTATATGGAGTAACTTCTGGTTTTGGGGAATATGATGGAAATAAGTATTTTTTTGATATGACATATAATAATGAAGAAAAACCCTATTATACAATGAATTATTTTAATCCTATATATTATTCTAAACCTAGTCATTTTAAAAGACAAAAAGTAGATTTTGATTCAGCTGTATGGGTATTATTAAAGGTAAATGAGAGTGATATTGAAAAAATAAATGGTTCATTTAATGAAGTACAAACACAATTATATAAAAAAAGAGATAGTCTAATAGCCGAAATAATAAATTATAAAAAACAAATAGCAGATAAAAATACACTTTTACAAACAAAAAGATCAACTTTATCTTCTAAAAATAGTTCATATCAACAAAAAAGAGGTTCTATTATTAGTCGTAAATCTAGTAATGAAAGTTATGTATATAATTATTATTTACATAGAATAATTCCATTAAAAAGTGGAGATCGTGCATATTTAGCTACTCAAAATTGGGGTGCTTATAATTTATCGTCACAAGTATATGAAAAAGGACCATATTATATGCGTAAATTTAGTCAGTCACCACCACCATATGAGTGGAGAATATATTTGGGTGGATCATTAACTAGTGGAGTAAAAATAAAATTACAAAGTGTTTATAATGGTAAATGGTTACATTCAAATACAAGTCATGGACAACAAATAAGTATAAGCACGTATACGGGGAGTTGGAGTAGTTGGGGGTTTTGGAAATTAACATGGAGTGGTAGTATAACTTCTCCATGGGAAAAATATAGTGGTGTAGATGTTGGTAAAAGAGTTAACTTAATAACAGGATATGGTAATGCAAATTTTGGAGTATCTTATGGGGGTGGTTCATGGCCACTTGATCGTAGTTATGGTTGGTTTTTAAAATGGACAACAACATTAAGAATACATATGATAAGTACATATTATAATTGGTATTCGGCTTCAAATATTAGTGAATATGGTAGTTTTAATTTTGGAACTTTTCATAGAGGAGTAGGTTGGAATTATGGTTGGATAATTGAATTTTCAGGATTACCAAGAAGTGGAATGGAAGTCTTCATAAAAAGTGCATATAATGGTAGTTATATACATTCTAATAGAAGTGGAAGTTGGAGTTTAGGAGGTCGTAGCAGTTCTATTGCATGGACTTTAAATTGGAGTGGCACTCTTACAGCAAATACTAATATTTATATAGGAATGAAAGCTACTGGTGGATATCTAAGAAATTATAGTAGTCCAGGAAGTTATGGTGCTAAAAATCATTTATCAAGTTGGAAAATACTATGGGAAAATGAAGGTAAAGAGGCATATTTATTAAATAAAGAACTAAGTACTCTTGCTACTCAAAATACAAGTTCATTAAATCAACTTAATGCAGAAATAAGAAATATACCAAAAGAAATAAAAACATTAGAAGACAAAATAAAAAAAAGTGAAGAAGAATTAAATAAAATTAATGAAGATTTGAGAAATAAATTAAATTAAATAATATATAATTAAATTTATTTACTTTTATAAAAAAAAATTGTACTTTTTTTTTAATTTATATATATATATATATATATAAATGAAAAATAACTATTTTATATGTTGTATAGTTTCACTATTAATCATTTTATATTTTATCAGTAAAAATAAAAAAATTTGTAAAAATATAAATATTAAAGGTGGTAAAGATACTACAGAAAAAAATTGGTTCAAAAGTGAAGATAAATTTAATAATTTAACTGATGCTGTTAATTTATGTCACAGTAAAAACACAAATTTATTAAATTCACGAACAGACGTTACAGGTGAAGCAATAAAAGAAGATTCATGGTATAGAAATGATTATGGATATTCTAATAGTATTGGTGTAAAAAGTGGTATAAAAAATCAATCAAAAAAATTAGGTTCTGCAATATGTAAAAATTTAAAACAAACAGATTTAGAATTAGGTGATTTAGAAATATTAAAAAATATTACTCAAACATTTAATGATATAACTCATATACAACAATTTGTTGATAAAAATTTTAATTATAATGAATTTGAACTATCATTTAGTATTAATAGAATAAATAAAATGATTATAGATTTAGAAGGAGGTATATTAACAATAGGACCAAATAATTCTAATTATCATAATTTATTTATATATTTAAGACAAAATGAATTAATGATAGGTTTAATGGGTTATAATACTAATATATCAATAAATTTACAAAAAATTAAAACTGCTGTAACAATTCATTTTAGATTTATTTATAAAAATCCTTATTTAAATATTTTTGTAAATGCTATTGATAATGAGGAACAATCAACAACTGGTTATTTAGATTATTTAGGTAATATTTCAAATAAAATGAATACTAATTTTAGATTATATTTACACCCATTTTTAAATAGTTGGTGTTCATTAGGTACAGTTAATTTTATAAAAATGAAAGAAGAAATAATAGAACAAAATAAAAAAAGATTAAAACCTAATTTATCCTCAGCGGAAGGTATATTAAATCAAGAAGAAACTACTTTATCAAATCTCAAAATTAGTCATAAAAAAAGAAATTTGAAAGAATTATATGATATGAAAAATATAGAAGCATTACAAAATTTTAGTTTAAATTACAATATAAAAAATACAATAGTGTTTGATTTTATATTGAATACTAATAATATAGATAATGACGGTACATTAATTAGAATGGATTTAGCAAATTCAAATTATTTAGAATTGCAAAAAATTAATAAAACAACTGAAATAACAAGTATAATTTTATTTATAAAAACGGATTTACTGACTAAATCTATTTTAGAAATAGATTATATTCCTAATAAAAAAATTTATAATGGATATTTAGAAATTATTCCATATATGGATGTTAATTTATTATGTTTATATTTAAATAATGATTTTTATAGATATATAATAAATTTATCTGATTTAAAAATAAAAAATATTTATCCAAATTTTGTAAATTCAACTATAAATATAGGAGCACCTTTAATTGGAAATATAAAAATATTTACTGAAGAATTTAAATATATGAAGGGAAGTAAATTACAAAAATTATATCCTATGATAGAATTCAAAAAAAATGAAACTTTGATAAAATTTCAAAAAAATGTAAAAATAGAATATGTACAATTAAGAAGTAATAACAATATGATATATACATTATTTCTTAAAAATCATTTTGAAAATAATTGGAAAAATATACTTAGTATGGAAATTACAAAAAAAAATAAAAATAAATTTAAAGATAGAAATATTATAATAAATGATAATAGAATTAGTAATGAATATAAATTACAAATGTTCACTCATGAATATTATTTAATTCCACGTTTTATATTAGGAAAAAATAATTCAATAGTATCAGAAAATTCAGATAAAAAAATATTAAGTTATGTTGAAGATCAAAACAGTTTTGGTAAGGGAACAGGAGAAATAAAATTAGTAGATGGTTTATCGGACGGTACTAAATGGACTATGCGATATTTAATGGAGAATGATTTTGAAATAAAAACAAAAATTACTTCAGGTGAAAATACCTCTGATTATTATTTTTATTTAAATGATAATAATAGAAATAATGTTCCGACTAAATTAATTGTTGAAGGAAAACCTAATACTCGATCATTTTATATTTCTTATATAGATAAAACTAACAAAAGCCAACAATATATATATTTTTCAAGTAGAAAAACTACCGAAGGAGACAAAATAAATGAATTAAAACACACTAGAAATAAAGAAAATTGTGAATTTACATTAGAACAATTTATTCCTGAAAATGATGTTATAGCAAAAGAAGATTTAGAAAAAAGTAAAGAATTAAAAGCAGAAAGACTTAATAAATTAAATGAAATACTAAAAAAAACAGAAGATGATTTAAAAAAAAATGAAAATGAAAAAAATAAAAATATTAATGATTTAAATAATATAAATAAAAGAATAAAAGGAAAATTAGATAAAATTACTAATTTAAATAAAAAAATAGAAGATTTTGATAATCAGATTTTTGATTTAAATAAAAATATTAGAGACATAAATTATATAAATGAAGAAGAAGTAAGAAAAGACAGAACTAAAATAAATGAATTATTAAAATTTGTAAAACAAGACAAATTTAAAGATAAAAATTTTTTCTATTCAGATAAAAATAGTAATAATATAAAAAATTCAGATGACGCAGTTAGTTTTTGTGAAAAATATAAAACTACTTTAATGATTCAATCTAAAATGAATGATAGTTTAACTGGAATTTGGGGATATTATAGTGAGGGTGTTGGAATTAAAACAGGAAAAAATCCTAAAGACTTTTTTAAATCACCTACAGGAAGCCCAAATAATTATTATTATAAATTAATAAAAAGAGATCATGAATGTAAATCGAGTGACGTGCATTTGGCGGCGAGTAGTACAATTGAATCTTGTGCTGAATTATGTAAAGAAAAAACCGGATGTAAATTTTTTGCGAGAGGAAATCAAAAAAGAAGTCAGGATCATACCACCTGTTACTACGAAAAACAAGCAGCTGCTAGTTGTCCTGAGGGTTGGATAAAAAATGAGTATGATACTTATGAAAATATATCATTCTCAACAAGAGCAATAGCAGTAGGTGATAAATCAAAAGCGCTTCAAAAATTAAACGTTGAAGATAATAATATAAGAAAACTAGAAACTTTAATAAAAAATAAAAAAATGTATAATGATAAAATAAAATTAATAGAAGGTAAAATACAAAAAGTAGAAAAAGAAATAGAAACAATAAGAAAAGAAATAACTCCTTTGGAAGAAACTAAAATGAATTTAGAATCTAATAGAACAAAATTTGTATCAACAGAAAAAAGTCTCAAATTTAAAAAAAGAATGACAAATATAAATATAACAAATGAAGAGGATACTACATTTAGTACAGAATTGATTGAATTTTATGGTATAGAAGATCCATATCCTAAATTATATATTGATGATAATAATATAAAACAATCAACTCAACCATGTTCTTATGTTCATTCTGATGAAAATATAATATTTGAACATTTACCAAGTAAAATAATTTTTATAGAAGATAAATTTGAAGAAACAGAAAATGAAAATTTTAATAAAATGGAGGAATTAAAAAAAGACGGTCAAACAACAACTGATAATAAAAAAAATAAAAATTTACCAGATTGTACTGAACCTGCTAATAAAATAGTATGTGATATAATTAGAGGTAATATGTATGAAAATAGTGATAATGTATTAGTTAATAAAATATATAATTTTTGTTCTAATAATTTAAATAATTATAATAATAAATTATATGCATATCAATACAGTAATGATAGATATTATTATCAAGAAGATAATGATTATGAAAAAAAACGAAGATTAAAATTAGCAGAATTAACAAAATTAGAATTAGAACAAGTTAGACATATAAAAAAATTAAAAGATGGTATAGATTTAATAAGTGTAAATACAAATAAAAAATTAGTTAATCCAAAAGAAGATGACGGTTGTTCTAAAAAATATTGTTTAAAAAATCAAGTAAATGATTTATTTGAACTTTTCTCAAATGAAATACAAAATTTTAAAATAAAATGGAGTGACGATAGTGCTTTTAAATCTACTGTCTTAATACATTTAATTGCACCCGGATATACAGATAAATATATTAAAAATTTTAAAATTATTGATGATGTATTTAGTGATATATCTATGGAAAAATATGTTAAACATATGAGAACTAATCTTGTTAATAAATTCAAAAAAAATATAAAAGAATTAAAAGATAAAAAACCATATTTAAAATTTAATGAATGGGGAAAACATCCACCAGGTTACGAATGTCCAATGGATATGGACGATAGAAATTGGGACGATCCTCCACCTAAAACATGTTGTGATCCAGAAGACGATTGTAATGTAATATCATTATCAACATATAAACCTCCGGTATGTAAAAAAATATCAGAAGAGAGTATAAAAAAAAGAATTGAAAAATCTAATTTATTAATATTAAAAAAAATAGATAATATATTAAAATTATATCATTCTTCAAATCTTGCTTTAACAAGTTGGCCTAATTTAACAAAATTTATAGAAAATAATTTTACTAAAAATGATATTTATAATAATTCTCAATATAGAAAATTATATTATTCATATAAAGAATTAATATTTTTAAGAAAAAATGTTGCTTTACATAGAAAAAAATTGGCTGCTATACTTAGTAGAATTTATAATACAGGACGTTCAAGTTTTTTTAGAAGAATGTCATTTGGTGGTAAAAAACCAAGAATAAAAAATTATTATAAAAAATATTTTAAAAATCCTTCTAATTTTATTAAAAATATTTTAGAAAAAATTATTGAGGAAGAAAATGAAATAATACGAAATGAAGATACAGGATTTACTAATTTAACTGAATTATATATGTATAAAAAAATTCCAAAATTTGAATATCATGATTCTACAATAGATGGAACTGATAAAAGAGAATATTGGAGATTAGAATGGGAGGGTTTATATAATCCTGATTTAACTGAATTTCAATTATTTAGTTTACTTGAGAAAAAATATTTAATAAGTGAGAATAATAAATTAATTTGGAGTGAAAAGAAAAAATGGGGTTCCGGTTGGAAAATTAAACCTGCTTTGGGTGGCACAGATAATACAGCAGAAATAGAAAAAAAAAGACAAGCATATGAAATAGAAACAAATAAAATTGTATATAATGAAATATATAATAAATTTAATAAAAATATAGAAGAAGAAATAAAAATTTCTGATGATAATACTGATAAAAAAGAAATAGCTTATAAAAAAGCATTTCAAAAACAATTAGATGATATAAGAAAAGAAGATATTATGTCATTAAATAAAAATGCATGGTTATTTAGTCCAAATATTGGAAAATATGGAGAATTTTTAATTTCTACACCTATTACTAAAAAACAAAAATGGATGGATTTTGGTGGTCTTGATTTCAAAAAATATAAGTTTAAACTTGTATTATGGAGTGATGAAGGTCCTGTTTTTGATAAACCTTTTGATCAAGAAAATAAAACAATAGCAATAGCAAGACAACCTAAAGGAAAAAGTATTGAATTTTTAAGAAATACATTACATGCTAATACTAATGCATTTGAATGGGTAGGAGAAGATAAATGGAGTGCTGCTTTAAAATGGGAATTAGAATGGGAAAAAAAATTAGAAATTAATTTAAATACTATGAAAGCACCACAACCACTCCCAGGTGAATTAGAAATATTAAATAAATATAAATTAATACCAAACAAAAAAATTACAATTACAGTTGGTAACAGAATCAATCAAATTAGTGGAATTATACCATGGCAAAATGAATTTATGGCAATTAAGGACGCTGAACAAAAAAATTTTTTCGGTTGTATTGACTATGCTTGGATTGCGGAAGAAGATGGTAAAGTTGTATATTATGATGATGATTATTCTGATCGTGGTGGTAAAAAAAATACTTTAACACTTTGCTGGTTTGTAATGGATAAAGAAAAATCTATAACTGAAAAATATTTAGCTATTAATAAACTTGCTTATGAATTATTTTTCGCTAGATGGTATTCTTATAAAAAATGTTTTCGTCGCAGACATATGGGATATGGCCGTTATAGGTGTGTTGATACGAGAGAAGTTACATGGGGCCATTATGGTTGGGCATATGGATTACAATCTTGGAGAGGAAGACAAGCCGCATTTCCACCAGCCGGTAGTTGGACTGCAAGACAAACTGATATGTTAGAACAATTAGATGATTCTTCAGGTGGTTGTATTGAAAAAATAAATAAACCAATGACAGTATATTTAAAATCACCTGCTAAGGGATATTTAAGATCAGATACTTTTGGAAAACCCCTATTTTCAAAAGAAATAAAAAAACCCTATATAACTGGATGGCACATTTTAATGAAATATCCAGAAGAGAAAAAACCAATATGGTTAAAAAATCATAAAAATAAAATTAAAAGTTATAAAAATTATTACACTAAAATTTTTTCAAGCAAATCATGTACTAAATCAAAAGGAATTAAATTAAAAATACCTAAAAATTTTTTATCTTCTACCACATTTTCAGTAGAAGATTGTGCCCAAATGTTTAGAGATTGGCAAATAACAAAAGGTGATAAATATAAATGGTTCATGTATTTACCAAAAGACCATAATTTTAATAATCAATGTTGGGCTATAGAAACAGAGGATCAATGTGATGGATTTCAGAGAATTCAAAATACTCCACCTTATGTTACTATGCCAACTGCTATGGGTAGATATATGAGTGCTATTCGTAGTTTTGGAGGTATTTCAAATAATCAAAATGAAAATCTAAATGAAAATGAAAATCTAAATGAAAATCTAAATG